>Ga0209930_1000152_pt1 | contig 278106 bp, 324 predicted proteins | sample ThiBiot_500_biof_2_FD_183948 | JGI IMG/M metagenome (GOLD analysis project Ga0209930, IMG submission 183948) | Wastewater bioreactor microbial communities from Cape Town, South Africa - Thiocy_cont_500_biof (SPAdes) | ecosystem: Engineered > Bioreactor > Thiocyanate-remediating >...
CTAATGCTAATGTAACAGGTTATCCGGCAACTTATCCTGCACCATTACCGAATTCATCAGCTCCACCCACATTTAATCCCACATCAGCACCACCATTGCCACCAAATGCTGGCCAATTATCAACATTTATCGGCCAACAACAAACACCTGCTGGTCCACCTCCAGCTCAAGGTGGTTTCTATGGTCAACAACAAGCTTTAATGCAACAACGATCTGGATTGCCTGCTTTCGGTCAACAACAACAACAAACATCAGCACCACCCACAAGTTCATCACCAGCAACAATCAATCCATCGTTTGTTCAACCATCAACTATGCCAACTCCGCCACCAATGGCTTCTCAGCAACCGTATGGTAATTATCCACCTCCTCCAACGAATTACTTTAATCCTGTTCAACAATATCCGAAAGCCACATAAACTTAAACAAGAACAAGATCCATTCAAACTTTCTTTTTCTTTTGCCTCTTATTTTTATCAATATATGATTATTATATTCACGTTTTTTTTTCTTTTGCTTGACGTTAATTTGACTCTCGGTTTTGTTTCTTCTCTCATTGAAACAACATTTTGTTATGAAGTATATCGAAGAGAAGATATCGAGTGAAGTTATGTTTAATTTTTAAACACAAAAAAAAGAGAAAATACACATGTAATAACAGAAAATAACCTGACATTATTTGGAATTATTCATGATTTTGTTCGTCTGAATGTCGGTGTCGTGGATACATCGTAATCGATGGCGTGATTGTCGCAATGTGTTGTAGACAGAAAAGAAAAAAAACGAGCTTTGTTGAACAGCGGCCAAATTCCTGTTTTTAGTCAGATGTGTCCATGATGAAGTTACTCTTCGGACTTTTTTCCTCTTCTCTTTTTCTTTTCTTCATTTCTTTCATTCGCTTTTCTCTCTCGCTCTCTAACGTATGAAATGGCTCATCATTACAACTGAGCGTAGACATGAATACACTCCTTTCAATCTACTGTTTATTTATTATTTTAGATAGGATTTATGGCCGAAGCACATGAAGCTGTCGCTTTTCAATTTACTGTTGGTGCAGGAGGTAACTGTCTATCGATCGAATTATTAAATAAACAAACTCGATATCTTTGATTTCAATAGGTGTAAGTGTTAATTTAAGTTATGATGTATTCAAAACCTTAGTTTGCTCGAGTATTCACTCATGGAAACATCGTGGTCGTCGAACATTGAATCATCTTCACAATACATTATATCCCGGCCATCCATTACGTGGTATTGCTTGGTGTGGAGCTATCTACACACTTTACATTAAAGATTACGATCCATCCTATCAGTTAATTGATTGGCTTGATGCACACGTCTTTCGTCGATATTTATCTGCAGACAATTCGAAAATTCTTGCATGCATCACATTTGGCGCAGGTACTTACATGGTTCTTATTCAAATTCGACAATATGCATTGAAAAAATTATTCTCCTATCACGGCTGGATGTATCAAGAACACGGCAAACCCATGGGTCTTGGTCCGAAAATCTGGGGAGGTTTAGTTACATTATTAGTCGGTCGAAATCCGTCGTTATATTCATGTCAAAGTGTTCTACCGACATTACCATTGCCAAGTCTCGATGAAACTCTAGAAAAATATCTTCGATCTGTTCGACCATTGTACAATGACGAAGAATACCGACGTGTAGAAATTCTTGCCGAAGAATTTCGACAAACAATTGGAAGAAAATTACAACGATATTTGAGATTGAAATGGTTGATTTCGACGAATTATGTTGCCGATTGGTGGGAGAAATTTGTTTATTTACGTGGCCGATCGCCAATTATGGTCAACAGTAATTTCTATGGACTCGATGCAGCTTATTTACATCCGACAAATGTTCAAACAGCACGTGCTGCAAATTTAGTCTGTGCAGCATTTCAATATCGTCACAGAATCGATCATGAAACTGTCAAACCCGTATGTGAACGAATTCGATAATTTCTTTGCTTGTTGATGATTTAAACAATTAATTATTTAGTTATTAATTCAAAAAGTCATTCCACTCTGTTCAAGTCAATACGAACGACAATTTAATACAGTTCGTGTGCCTGGAAAAGAATCCGGTAATTCGAATTCAATGATCTCAAACATTTCAATTTCAATCGTCTAATTTAGATCGACTTGTTCATTATCGTGACAGTCATCATATTGCGGTTTATCATAAAGGTCGATGGTTTAAAGTCGGCATGTTCTATCGAAATAATTTACTTCAACCATGTGAATTACAATTGTATTGTGTTTTTTTTTTGTTTCGAGAAAAGAGCTAAAGTATCGATTTTGTTTGTTTTTGAATAGACAATTGGATGAAATCGTTCGAGATACGACTGAGCCCGATTTTGGCGAAGAACATTTGGCAGCATTGACAGCTGGCGAACGAACATCATGGGCAAATACTCGAGAAACATATTTTTCAACGGGCATCAATCGAACATCATTGGATGCAATTGAAAAAGCTGCATTTGTACTTATTCTTGATGATGAAGAATATGAAGTTGGCATTGTAAGTAGAACATTTTATACCACCAAGGAAATCAGACAAAACTCTCTATTCAGTTTAACGCTAGTTCATCTTTGCCCACAACATATAATAAGGTTATTTTGTGTGGTTTTGTCTCTGTCTCACTGTTGTTATTGTTGTGGAAGAACTATAAAATTATATTGAAATTTATTTTTAGCATATGACCAAACAATTCGATGCCTATGCTCAGTCAATGCTTCATGGCAAAGGTTATAATATTTGGTTTGATAAATCGTTCAATATAATCATCAGTAAAAACGGTGTAGTATGTAAACCACTAAATCATCAATTCAAAAAGATCAAATATTGACTGATTATTTAGGCTGGAATCAATATTGAACATAGCTGGGTAAGACTAACAAAAAAAGAACATCGTCGAAGACAAAATATTTCGTTTGTTTTGCAGGCTGATGCGCCAATCTCAGGTCATATGTATGAATATATACTTTCGGAAGATATTATGAATCTCAAGTATTGAATTGAATGAATTCGTAAGATGAAACGATCGAATTTCATTTGTAGCTATGATGCAGCTGGAAATACTCGAGGTATACCGAGATTTACAACTCTTAAGCCAATGAAGCTCAAATGGTCGATATCGGAAAGTGTAGGTTTAGTTTTTTATTTGTATTAGATTTATCAAGAAAACAAACATATTTTCTAGTGCAATGTTTTAATTGAAGCAAGTCTTGAACAAGCGAAAAAACTATGCAATGAAGTTGATCTTCATGTCTACGTTCAAGATATTTACGGCAAAAGTTTTATGAAAAAATGTAAATTATCACCGGATGCTTATATTCAAATGGCACTTCAGTTAGCTCATTATCGAGTAAAGAAAACATAATCGAATAGAATGAATTGAATAAACTAAGTTTTTAATCAGGATTCCAAACGATTTAATTTGACATATGAAGCGTCAATGACACGTTTGTTTCGTGATGGTCGAACAGAAACTGTACGTTCGTGTTCAATTGAATCAAGTCAATGGGTTAAAGCAATGGAAGATCCAACTACATCAGTAATTACAAAGGATTGAAACGATGTTTTCAACCTATTTTTTTGTGTTTTTGATTCTTAGAAAAGCGAGCGTATAAAATTACTTCGTCAAGCTTGTGATTATCATCAATTGCAATATCGTGATGCTATGACTGGCAAAGGCATCGATCGACATTTATTTTGTTTGTATGTTCTATCGAAATATTTCAATATGGATTCACCATTTCTTCAAACAGTTCTACATGAACCTTGGAAATTATCGACTAGTCAAGTAGACATCGAAAAAAAAACGAAAGAGAGAAATGCTTAGGATTTCTTTTTATTCAATAGACACCAACGACATATGATGAAAAACGTTTGCCATCATTAATTGCAAAACATCCGGATTTAGCCGAGAAATATAAAGTTTCAGGATTACGAGCTTTAGCATCAGGTGGCGGTGGTTTTGGTCCTGTAAGCATTCGATATTTGTTCGTTTGTTTTCTTACTATAGAAAATTGATTTTCTAGGTAGCAGCTGATGGATATGGTATCAGTTATATTATAGCGACAGAAGATTTGATCTTTTTTCATATATCATCAAATAGATCGTCTCCAGAAACGGTAGATAAAAACCTTAAACGAATTCATTTTTTTTATCTATTTCATCAATTTCTGCTAGGATTCAAAACGTTTCGGTCAACGTATTCGTCAAGCTATGATCGATATGCAATCATTATTCGAAGCATAATTTCAAAAATGAACTCCAATTTTTTACTGTATTCGAATTACATTCCTTTCTCTCTTTTTCTCTCGTCTGACAATTTGTACATTTCAAATAATCACACTAAATAAATCCACATTAGAATATCTAAAAAAACAAAAGAGAGTATAGTATGTGTGTGCTTAGTCACGGATCATCAGTTGCTTAATTTAACATTCACTCAAATGTCGTGATCAATCATTTTCTTAGGGTACATTAAACATATAACAGTGCAGCCACTGTTAGTTTTTTGTTTGATGCAAGCGCACTATAGTAGCTGTTCACCTGAATTGTTCTTATCAAGTACAATACAAGAAAAATGGAGAATGAAACACAAGCAACAAGTTCTTCAACATTGCATGTGTTCATGTATATCATGAAGACACAGCTGTTATTATGAATCTATGAACGCAACGCAAAAGATCAACATTTTTACGTTCGTGAGCAATGACTATTAATACAATGACTACTTCAACATCATAAATAGTGGCAGCAGAAAACTTTTGTTATAACTTTTGATATTAATACATTTAGTCAATTTAGTCGGTGTCATATGCATCAGCATGTAAATGATCGGAGAAGAGTACTGTGTGTGCATGTTTTTAAGAAAGTCCAGCCATTTTTATTCTATAAAAATATTTAAAACAATAAATAAATAATCAATCTTCCCCAATTAAAAACTCATTATTATAAAAAATTGAAAAGAAAAATAAGATTTATTTTAATTTGTTCGTAAGTTTTGTAATGTATCAATCGAATCATTCCAATAGACTCGATATCGATCGAGATCAGTCAAAATAGCCGAACAACGATCTTCAATATCTTCTAGAACTCGATTCAAATTCTCTTTATATCTCTAGAAAACGAAAAGAACAATCGTCAGTTTTTTTCTGAAACATTTTTTTTTCTACTTGAGATGCTTGATCTCTTTGTTTGATTGTTTCAATTTGTGGTAATGTCGTTTTCTGCGTAACAACTGAAGCTGATCGTTTGTTCGATGAAGGTGAACTACTTCGAGATTCAAACAATGGTAAACCAGACCAATGACCGGGCTTCCGTTCGATAAGTGGTGTTGGTGCAGCGTCATCCAACGGTTTGCCAGCTTTTTGTCGGCGTATTAATTCCAAAAGTGATTGTCTAACCAATGGGATCTCTGAAAAATTCTCATAAAAGTGAATTTAGTGTTTGTTTTTTGTCTTCTCGTTACTCATTCGAGTGATATCATCAGCTGTTAGGATTTCATCAAAGAGAAGTAACAATCGTTCGGAATTCATCGCCATTGATTGAACTGCAATTTTTGCATTTGTTTGAACATCTTCCTGGAAAGAGAAGAACGATTGATTTGTCAATTTTTTGTGTAGAATTATTTAGTTACAATTGTATTCAAACGAAGACGATTGATGATTGTTTCAATGTCAACTTGTCGAACTTTTTCTTGTTGATCAATGTTTTGTAAATGATGTTTTTGCGTTGGATTTGCGAATGTTGGCCGGAGTAGTTGAAAATTATTGTTCTTTTCAATTGATGATCGAGTAAATTTTTCATTGAGAATCAAATGAAATTCTCGAAGATATTCAAAGAGACGATTTTCAGCTTCGACTATTTCGTGATTATATTCAATAGTTGGAATCAATGATGATGTTTGTTCGAATGTTTCGAGAATCGTTCGAAATTCTAATCAAACAATTGATTTTATTAAAAAAAGAAATCTTCGTCGAAAATCAACGAACCATTTACAGATTGTTCATGATAAGTTCGACATTGTTGTTCGTAATTTTTTAATTTCTCAATCATCATTTCAGCGAATTCATGGAATTTGTCGCGCAGAGCTTCAGGTCGTGTTACAGGTCGTGCACCTTTTTCTTTGTAGTATATCTACGGAATAATTTTCGAATTCAACAAGAGAGAAAGAGAAAACACAAATTCAATCTACTTCGGAATGACTAAGTAAACCTTCGACAGAATCTCGTAAAATATTGAGAATCTTCGATAGGAAATCTTGACCGAGATGTTTCTTTTCACCAAATGTGCAATATAAGGCATAGATGATGTCTTGAGATCGAGAAAGACCATGACGAACTCGTTGAGTACTCGGGGCATCTTTTTCCGACGGTAGACTACTGAAAATTAGTTGGCATTGAAATTTGATTTCGTGAGAAAGAAAATAAGTTCGTACTCTTTGTCAGAATCACTGGTTTTTTTACTTTGTTTCGATTTTTTCGAAAGCTTTGATCGAGCTGTTAAATTGGAAACGGGCAAACGTCCGTTCGAATCTAAGCATTCAAATTCGTTTTCATTCTTTCGAATTCAACTCGATATTAACCTTCAATTATTTCATCGGTTTTTGAATGTTCATGTTTACTAATAATCAAAAACAAATATTTTCAGTTATATTCGACTTCAGAATCAACAACATACTGAAGAAGTGTTCGAATCGTCTGAATTGTTGTATGATCTTCATGTTTTTGTTCCTCTTCAGGTGGATTGAGTAATGGTACTGATGAATTTCTGTATCGAGATGATGTTGTCGTCGGCGATGATGATGCAAAACGAACTGATTTCATTTCATCACTATTACTAACCAAACCAGGACTTTTTCTCGATTGATGTTGTGATGAATTTTGTTCATTTACATCAAGATCATGAGCTAATTCTTCAAAATTATTTGTTTTTCGAAATAAAATATCATTTTTTTTTCATTCTACCTTGTAAAATCAATCCTTTATCTCGTAAAATCGGTATTATTGATGCTGGAATACTCAATTCATTGTTAAGACATTTTAAATACAATGCTCGTTCGTATGTCATAGCAACAATTTGATGAAAAACTCCTCGTACTTCGGATAATGTCGATGTCTATATGATAGAAATGTAGCATAATAATCGTTTCGTATGTTTTATTTTCCATATTTTACTTGTTTATCGATATTTGGATTTAAAATTGAATCGATTTGATTCGAAAAGAACTGAACTGATGTTTTTAAATCATGTGCATATTGATTATCGAGAGCAACTTCGCTTTTGATTTTCACTTGTGCTTCACTAATCCATCGATTCGCCAGTCCGATAAATTCAAGATCAACTAGATGATTCTTAAAACTATGAGTCAATCAAACAAAAAATTCATAGTCGACGATAAAAATTTTGAATTTCAAACCGTTCTCGAAATTGTGTTACGATTTTATCGGCTTCATCTAATTGTTTTTTCTCTAATTTTTCCAATTCTTTAATAATCATATTTTCAGCTTGATCGATTTGATACGCGGTTTTCTCAAGTTTCTTTCGGTAGACTTCGATTTCTTCTCGACTAAAATTTCCTCCTTCCGAAAACGTTCTTCAAACAAAATACGTTTTTTATCAATTGACTCAAATTCTTCTCCGTCGATTTACTTAAATGATTTTCGAAATTTCGCATTTGCCTGTCGAAGATGCTGCATAAGTCCATCAAAATTGTCTCGAAATTTTCTCAATGTTGTTCGAATATTGCCCATGAATTGGTCTCGTCTATTGGTCAAACTATCTTCTAACGCTAGGAGACGACCACTAGTTGTTGCATTGACAAAGAACTGATCGAGATTGTGGATTTCATCTCTATATGTTGTCAATGATTTAGTGAATTGTGACAACATTCGACCGTAATTAGCATCGGTTTGTTCAAGAGTTTCTTGAACACCACGAATGTGTCGTTCGATACGTTCTTCATGCATCACAAGTTCAGCTAAATAACCGTGAGAAAATTCGTTTGAATTCAATTGAATTTTTCAAAATGTTAACCTGCTCGAACATTGTGAATGTCAACTTCGATTCGAACTCGTCTTGGTTCGTGTAAATGCATTTGAAAGTCCATTTCTTTACTTAATTCTTCATGCTTTGAAAACATCATCGCATCGGCTCGTTGAGCACTCTCATCTTTCCATCGATCGAGATAATCAAGAAAATTTCGACACAAACTATTTCATCACAAAAGAAAGAAAACGTCTTGGTGTTAGATTTCAAAAGAACAAAATGTACTTTAACACTATGTTATTTCTAAGATTCGGTGGAATTCGAAATGCTTCAGCAAATGGAATTGACATCGGTTCTCTTGGCGATATTTGAACTTCAGTAAAAAATGTTTGTGATTGTTCCTGATCGTATAAGTCACTTTTCACGTTTGATTTTTCATCGGAAGTAGTCTTTGTTTCAGGAGATACAGGACTTTCATCAATACTAATCTGTTGTGTGAAATTCGAATCATTGCTTTCATAACCTTCGAGTTCATATGTGGTTCGACTTAGAGACGTCGTGTGATATTGATTCGATGACGATGATGGAACTTTATCGATTTGTTTTGCATGAAAATAATCTAACATTTCGGCTCGATATCGATTGACCTCATCATTAATCATATCCGAATATTTATTAACGAGATTATGTTCAGAATCATAGAATTGAGCGTAACTAAACAAGATATTGACCGTCTCTATTTGATTGCGATTAGAAAATAAGAAATAGCAATACCTCGTTTTCAGAGCATCTAGTTGATCATAACTAGAAGTCAGAAGTCGTGTTAACGCTTTTTCATTCGAAGCATTTCGAAGATCATCAAGAGTTGAATCAAGTTTAGCTAATTTTTTCTACAGAAAAACAAACAAACAAACTCTGATTTTTTTCTCTTCATTATGTACTTCATTTTGAATATCATGCGGTCGTCGACATTCTCTCATCATATCGTTCAATTCTGCATTAGCATGATCGAGACATCGTTGATGTTCGTCCCATTGTTCGCTTGCTGGTTGAATAAATGCTAACAGCCGATCGAGAATCTCGTTTAGATTATCTGTCAATCGTTCGTAGCAAGTCTAAAACAAATAAATCATTTTCAAAAGAAAACGAATTTGCTAAAGTTTCTATCGACTTGAATTCGATCGAGAAGAGTTTCTTGTAGAAATCGTTTTCTTTCGTCTAAACATGGTTGAATATCTCGTTCAATAATCGTTTGCATTTGATCTTTTGTATAAACTTGATTCGTAAGCATTTCTTGCTGCAAAAATTGAACGAGAAAATTTCATTCAAGATCTTCGACAATGTTTTACTCGGATTTGTTCAGATCGATTTTGTAATTGACTGATTTCTTTATTGATGAGCGTTTGAATAGCTTGAACAAGTTGCTGACGTGCATCAACGATTTGTTGAATTACATCTTGACCTTGATTGTACCAATTTTGAACGTGAATACGTGTTGATATCGGTTGAATAAACGAACTGAATCGAAGAGAACGAATATATCTTAGTGAGAGCAAGCGAATTTCAGTTACTTTAATGTATTTATATGTGTAACAAATGTTTGAATTAAAGAACTAAGATCTGAACCAAGAGATTCACATGATTTTCGAATTGTTGCTTCGAAATTAGCTTCAACTTCAGATAAATTCAGTCTAAAAACAATTAAAATCAAAGATAATCCGAAAACGATGCAGAATAACTCATACATCCATTTCTGTTTATGTACATTGTATGTTGCTTCTCTCCATTTTTCCTGGTACTTATTAACTTCTCCTTGATATCGATGTATGCGAACAGTTTCACCGGCTAATAATCTTGCTTCGAGTTCAGCATAGATTCGACGATTTTCAAGAATTTGTTTATTTAATTCCTTTAGAATAAAAAAAAGCAAAACATCGATAGATAAACACGAAAATTTTCTTATTCAATACGAACATTCGCTTGTTTTTCTAGTTGTAAAGCTGTTTCTTCTTCGGATAGATGATGTGTTTTATACAATCGATCGGAATATGATTTAAGTAAATTTCGTATCTAGAAAATCGTTTCTTTTTTTGATAGAAAAAAAGAACAAAAGATCTTTCTAAGCGTGTAAAACCTTTTGAATTCGTTCGGATTCAAGTTCTTCGATCGATTGACAAAATTGTTGAATCGTAGCAAGACGTAGAGGAAGAATTTGATCAAGTTGTTTAAAAGCTTTTTGAAAGGTATTTATTTTCAGACACGTTATCTCTTTTCGATAGAGTAAATTTTCAAGAACACTATCAATTTCTATTTGAATAAAGATTAAAAATCAAACGATTGAATAACAAGAGCCAATCGAACTACCTCGATCACCATTTTCATAATAATGATTACACTTTCGAGTGATATCTTCAAGTTTAGCAACAAGATTCTTAAATCACGAAATTCTCTTGGATTTAATCGAACAAATTCGATTTGAAATTACTTGATTAGTTTCAGCTATTTGAGTTAATAGATCATCCCAAAGATTGGTAAATTTCGACTGTCGACTCGTTGCTAATCGTTCAGTAATACTCTCTCGTTTATTATCAGTTTCAACTATGTTTGAAATAGATATGAAAGCAAATTCAATTTCTTTCAATCAATCAGTATACGAACTATGTTCAATAATGTCAGGCAAATTAAAAACATCACGTTCTAATTCAACTAATTCTTGTTTTCGTTCATTTTCTCGTCGTTTTTGTTCTTCATGAAATCTAGATTGTCAATTCACGATCTCTCATCATCAAAATCAAGATTACAAAGAGAAAAGAATTTTTACAATTGTGTAATTGGATCAGTTTTTGGACTATAACTAAATGATTTGCTTGTTAACCATTTTCGTTTTTGTGCTTCTAAAATTACGAATCAATTTACAAAATACGTCCGTTTTATTATTAAGATAGGGGAGTGTCAGAATTCTTTTCGTTCTGTTCAAAAGAAAAATATGCTCTTCTCTCTCTCGCTCGCTCGCTCGGTCGGTTTCTTTTTTTCTTTTTCTTTTGATTTTATTCAAACTACTCCATCGTTCATTTACATATCTTGATTCACGTCTCTCACTTTTTTTTTCTTCTATTTCTTCGCATGCAAATTTAATTTATAATCATTTAAAAAGAAAATAAAGTATTCATACCATGTGGTCGAATGTTTTTTATCAATGGGACACCATTTGGACGTGTTGTGATATCCAAAGATTGAGTTAACTGATTTTTACGGGCATGCTGATAAGCGTCACTTAATTGAACCTATAGAAAAAGCACGACGAAACATTTTTATTTGTAAAAAAATATACAAATGATTCACTTGTGCTTCGAATATTTGCCTATAAACTCTATTATTTGGTAGAACTCGAACAGAAGATGTGCCTGTTGAATTGAACATGTTACGAGAATTTTATTTATTTGTTTTTTTAATTTGTTTTACATTTTAAAAACGAACCATTTTTTAAATTTTAAAATTACTCGTTTCTAAGTAACACTCTCTATGTCACTTACAATCATCCATCTATCGATGATTCATTATTCTAGGTTGTTCTCTATTCGTTTAGAGGTCATATACGCCTTTACAATGGTAACACGCTTACGCTGATCGTAAATTCATCGGTTTTTTCTTCTTTCTAACAGAATGTTCGTTCTTTCTTTTCTTTCTTCATCGTAACGTACGCATGTGTGTATATCTTTGCGAATATATATATATATACGGTCATATCGTCAACTATCTTAATTTCTCGACCTCTGATAAAACAAAATATGCACATAAGTGCATTTTCTTTTCGGTGATTGATAAAACGTTTTTGATTTAAATAAAACAAAAAAACGAAAATAAAATATTGTTTCGTTTCCTTTTTTTTTCTGTTTTTGATTTTTGTTTCTCCTCCCCCCGGTGACGAGTCATCATGGAAATCGATTTTGCTCATTCACATAATCCGAATTTATTTGGTTCATTATCTGTCTCTCCTCCAGTATCCATGTTCGATTCATTTTCTCCGCTACTTCATTTAAACGATGATTTTCTGGATGTTTTAAATTCGACAGCAACGCCATCAGCACCAACATTGGCAGCAACAACAACGACAACAGACGACGATGCTGATGATTGGATGAAACCATTTTTACTCGATCAATTATTCGAACATGACTTTTTATCTCCACAATTTTCAAGTGATGAAATTGAATTCAGAGACGAACATTCAACGGAATCGAAACGATCAGCAACATTACATTCGAATACGAATTGTTCGTTAATTCTCGATGAAAAATATCTTTCAAATACTTATTCTCATTCGACAATTTCGCGTGAAAATGAATTCTTAGATTTATTTCATTCTCATACAACAACAGCAGCAGCAACAACATCCGAACAACAGTTACCATCGACAACAACGACAACTGTTCGGTTAATTCATCAACCGAAAATTGAACCCGCTGAATTACCAACAACATTATTTGTTAGTGGAAATGAACTGCAATTTCAACCGATTGTTACAACAAATAAAACAATTGGACATACATATACAAGTAGAGATTTTCTTTTTTGCAAAACGAAATTATTTATTTTTTGTTCGATTAGCAACAACATCGTCGCCTATTCCATCGGTACCTATCGTACCTGCTCGAGTTTTAAAAGGCAAGAAATTTAAACGCGGTGGCCGAGTTACATCTCGAGCGTAAGTTTATTTGCTCAAATTACCTTCATCTATTCTTATCTTTAGAACATCAAGAAATAGTGCAGCTGCAAAACGACGATTAAATTCAACAGCTGCAGGTAAATCTTTTGTCAACGACGAATCATCATCATCATTGTTGTTATTGTTGCCGTTTTAGAACCGAAGGCAAGTGTTGTCATCATAGCTGAAGATGCAACAAGAATCGATACGAAAACAACAACATTAGGTTTAAGTTCGTCAGGTACAACTGATAATGATTTACTTAAATCATCATCGACAAATTCGAGTTCAACACGTTCATCGACACGTCGTCGTGTTAAAACAACGCCACGTGAAGTCATTCTATTTCGTAATGGAACATTCGTTTCCAAAGAACCAATCTCGAAACAACAACCAACAACAACACTCTGTTTCGAAACAACAACAACAACAGCATCGAATGCATCATGTCCACCACCACCTCCGCCTTTACATCAACAACAAATCACTGCAACTGGGTTGCAAGCTGCAGCGCAGATTGTTGCATGTAATGTTCTTCGACAAGCGACATTAAACGGTAAAATGAGAATATCTATTTTCAATTCGAAAATCGCTCTTTTAGATGCTTTAATCGAACAATTAATCAAACGTGAACCGAATAATAGTGACGATGATTTTCCAATCTATTGCTATTCAAGCCCATCGTTATCGTCATCGGCTTGTACGATGACAGCAGCGATGGATGAATACGAAAATAGTTGTTCAACAACATTGAAAATACTCGGTTGTAATACAACAGCACCATTAACAAATAATACAACAACAACAACGACAACGATCGAATTACTTACATTTGCTGCTTTACAACAGCAACAACAACAACATCATCATCATCAACCACAATTTTGTTATATTAAACAAGAACCCGGCACAACAACGACAACAACTTTTCTTCTACCCCGATTACTTCCACAGTGAATGTATCCGCGTGTGTATGTGTGTGTGTGTGTGTTTGTATGTTTACGTGTATGTGTATGCGTGTGTGTAGGCTCATTTTTTTGTTAAATGATTCTAGCAACCAGCCAAACGTATTGTTGAGCAGTAGCTACAAGAAAAAACAATGGTTTTTTTTTAGGAGAAACTGATATATTGTTTTCTTTCATTTTTTTTTCTTTTTCTTTTTTTTTTTTGTTTTTTTTCTTCTTCTTCTTTATTTGTTATTTCAGTTTACTCACACATGTGTGTTTGTTTGACTGAAACTTTCACATAACTGTTTTCTTCTTTCTTTTTCTAACTGTATTTCTTTGGCCATTTGTTTTTTATTTGGCTCTTGTTGCTGTTGTTGTTGTTATTATTATTATTCAAAGAAAACTTAATCACGAGATAAAAAATTACTGCAGGGACTAGCGAATTTAGTCTTTTTCTGTTTTTCTTTCTTTGTTTTTTTTGTTATTTCTTTTAGTTTTTTTTTCTATTGATTTAGATTAATATATATTTCGATCTACCGACGAGTTAACATCGAACGATAAGAAAAACAAAAAACAAATGATTTTCTCTCGATAAAACGAGATGGAATCAATCGAATGTACATCATGCCATCGTCGATTCGATGATGCTACACTTCTTTCTCTGCATCATCAATATGAATCCTGTTCGAATTCGAATTTAATATGTCCAATTTGTGATAAAATCTATCTCGATCCACTTGTTCTTCAAATTCATATCAATGAAGAACATGATTTTCAGCCTGTACATACGAATCAAACAACATCTGATCAATTCTATGCTCAAGAATTAGAACGTCGTGAACGAATGCAGCGGGAATACGAACAAAAAACGGATTCGTTCGAAGATGAAGATGCAAAAATGGCTCGTTTATTACAAGAAGAAGAGAATGCACAATCATTCCAAGATTTTCAAAATCGATACGGTGGAAGTACGCGAACATTCGGCGAACGAGCTCGATGGAATCTCGAAAAACTCTTCAAACGAAAAGCCGTTTCCGAACAAAAGTACAACGAATATAAAGTTAAATTAGATGAAATGATCGCTCAACCGATCGAACGAACAGAGTCGAAATCAACTGGTAAACCAAAATTATTTTCTTTTTCTCTTGAAAATCGAATTTACCTTTCAGGGATCATCGCTAATTTTTCTCGTTTACCAATGGGTAATCTTGTTGATCGTCGTCTTTGTCGACCATCTTGCGATCATATGAGTTCGACATGGCTCGATCAAGGTTGGTCGTGCGGTTACAAAAACTTTCAGATGTTACTTTCGTCTCTTCGTCATGATCCCGAATATTCGACGCATTTATTCGGACAAAACAGTCAAGATATTCCATCGGTTAGTTATCTGCAAAATCTTATCGAGAGGGCTTGGTCAGCGGGCTTTGATAGTCAAGGTCGAGAGCAATTGAATGGGCGGTTAGTTAATTCAACGAAATGGATCGGACCAACTGAACTCATGGCTTGTCTGGGCAATTTGAATATCAAAACTGAACTGTTCGATTTTCATCAGCCGAAAAATCTCGAGAAAAATGTCGCCTATAAATATCTATTCGAATGGGTGAAAAACTATTTTCAACAACGAACACAACGAAATTACGTTCATCCACTTTATCTCCAACATGAAGGTACACGATTTCATTTATTTATTTCTTTTGTTTGATAATCAGTTTCATTCATAGGTCATAGTCGAACGATTGTTGGTTATGAACAATTTCGTGATGGAAATATTCGTTTGCTTATTTTCGATCCGAGTACATCGAAAGATCAGATCGATGAATTCATGAGAAATCCATCGAGTAAAGCGTATCTTTTCCGACGAAATCTGCATTCTTTTCAAAAATCCGTCTATCAAATTCTTGTTGTTCGAGGTTTACTCGATCCAAACGAGAGAGAAGTAGAATTTCTCGATTATTTATTTGTCATTGATTTGATTTCAATTCTTTTTCAGACAGCAAAACAACTTCGTTCAACGAGAGTTCCTCTGCCCTGACAGAGTTTTTTTTAAACGATCGCATTGAACAGCAGTCAAACAGATTCTTTATTTTATTTGAGATAACAAATGTGACCAAAACTATTCTTTCGCTTTTCTAGATTAATGTTTCTTGCTGTTATTGCTTTTCTAATAAGTTCAGTTCGTCATTATATTATGTTTGATCATCAAAATTTAGTCGAAGATGAAAATGAAGATGAAGATGAAACAAGTAAAACGAATCATTTCAAAATCAAATCAATTTCTATTTCGGTCTTTATATTCTTCAGATAGTTCAAATATTTTCGATAAAATCCGTTCAATTGTAACATATATCTGTACTTATCTATGGGCTATATCTTTTATACTTCTGATATTTATTCTCTATGCAACAATACGTGGACCATTTAATATTTTAAATAGTTTTAATACTGGTAAACTAATTTTACTGATTCATCGATATATAAGTTACATACATACACAACCGATTGAGAAACAGATTGAAGAAGAAGAAGAAGAATCCATGCGTCCTATTCTCGTTCTAGATATATATATATATATATAAATACTATTATCATTTTTTTTCTCTCTCTCTAATATTTGACTGCAGCAGATTTTCTTTCTTAATTCTTTTCGATTGGTTCATCGAAAATGTTAAATGTTATATTTTGTAAGTCAGTGTTCCATCTCTATCGTGATATGATTGAAGTTTGTTGTTGTTGCTTGTTGTCATGTTAATTATGTAATCAGAAGCATCGATAGAATGTTCTCTTTCGAGAAATCTCAAACAATTTTAATATTGAAAATCGATTTGTTTTTTTTTGTTTTTCTTTAGCCACAATGTTTTTTAATACTCTTACACCGAAATTTTATGTTGCTTTAACTGGCACATCATCATTAATCTCCGGTCTTATCTTAGTAAGTTTCCCAAACTAACGAAAGCAATAAATCGATGAAGAACTTCAATTCAGATATTCGAATGGTGGTATTTTAAACGGTATGGCACGTCATTTATTGAACAAGTTTCTATCAATCATTTAACTCCAATATTAAATGGCAATGATTCGACGAATGGACCCGTCGGAGGAAGTCCTGAACTATCGTCCGTCTCATTACCATCATCAAGTATGAATGGAATAAATCATGGTTTATTAACGAATGGTTTAGATTCTCCTAGTCCGGTGACAGGAACAAACGAATGTAAAGTCTGGAAAAATCCCTGTGCACTATTTCGTGGAGCTGAATATCAACGATTTGTGCAATACAATGGCAAAGAACCGTTGACATTTCATGATATGAATCTATCGGCTCAAGAACATCAAACATTTTTCTCATGTGATCTTGATGACGGCAAACCGGAATATGAAAGTAAACGAAAAACTGAAGAGAAAGAAAAAACAAAACAAAAACTTTGTAATCTAGTGATGCAACGAGCATGGCGAGAGCGAACACCATCGATACGTATACAATTAGCTCATGATGCATTGGAAAAGAATTCTGAGTAGGCTAGATAATTCGACTTATTTCGTTTTTGAAATCGAATTTGCAATTAGATTTACTCCGGCATTGATTCTTCTCGCCGAAGAAGAAGCAACGACAATCATCGAAGTTGAACGTCTATTAAAACAAGCATTAAAATGTGCAGAAAATGCTTACAGAAAAACACAACAATTACTCGAACAAGGACACAATCAAGATCTTGTACATAGTACGTCTCTCTCTCTCTCTCTCTCTCTTTTCAAATGTTCTTCTATTTATTTCTAAATGAATATTGTTTTGTATTCAGAACGCAATACGAATATATTAATTTATGTTAAACGACGACTTGGAATGTGCGCAAGAAAACTAGGCAAATTACGTGAAGCAACGAAAATCTTTCGAGATTTAGTAAAAGAATTTCCAATGATGTCTGTTTTCAATATTCACGAAAATCTTATTGAAGTTTTACTTGCTTTACAAAATTATGCCGATGTACAGGGCGTACTTGCCAAATACGATGGTTAGGAAATTTCTGAAAAAAAGAACTCATTCGATTGTATTTATTAGATATAAGTCTACCGAAATCGGCGACTATTTGTTATACAGCTGCTTTGCTCAAAGCACGTGCAGTTGCTTCAACGTACGTGTTTATTTTAATCGATCAGATATGAAAAAGAAAAGAATTCCATTGATTTTGTAGATTTTCTCCCGATATAGCAAGTAAACGTGGTCTCACTGCAGCTGAAATGTCAGCTGTCGAAGCGATTCATCGAGCGGTTGAATTCAATCCTCATGTTCCTAAAGTACTTATTCATTTCACAATTGAAAATCATCATCATCATTTGCTTTTTTCTCTCGTTTTTTTTTTCATTAGTATTTATTAGAAATGAAAAGTTTAATCTTACCACCCGAACATATTCTTAAACGTGGCGATTCTGAAGCTATTGCTTATGCTTTCTTTCATTTACCACATTGGCGTCGTGTGGAAGGTGCATTAAATCTGTTACATTGTACATGGGAAGGAACATTTCGAATGATTCCCTATCCATTGGAAAAAGGACATTTATTTCATCCATATCCAACCGTACGCAATTACACAATTCTTTTTCCATCGAATAAATATTATCTTTCGCTTTTTTTTCCTAGTGTACTGAAGCAGCTGATAGAGAATTATTACCTAGTAAGAATGAATTTTTAAACAGACGTATTTTCTTGAAAAATAATTTTATGTTTTTTGTAGACTTTCATGATGTATCTGTATTTCCGAAAAAAGAATTGCCATTTTTTATTTTATTTACAGCTGGTTTATGTTCGGGCACAGCTATGCTTGCTCTATTAACACATCAATATCCTGAAATAGCTGCTTATATTGCACGACTTTTTCTTACTTGGTTTAGTGTACCCATACAATATTTAACGGATAAAATCGAATCGATTCTTCCGTCGAATCTTTTTCAACAATTAGCTAAAATTTAATTATTCTGTTTTCTTTTCTCTTGTTCTTGTTTTTGCTGGTTGTTATATATATATACACAATAATGACGATGGTGATCTCTGCTAATATATATATTTCTGTGTATGTGTGTGCTTGATTTTTCTAAAGAGAGAACGATGCGTGTATAAAGGCATCGAAAAAGAAAAATAATAAAGGGAAAAAACTCCATGTTTTGCCATTGGTTGTTTCTATTTATTTTATGACGATGAGTCACTATCGATCGTACGAACTTTTTATAAGAATAGAAAGAAAAGGATATTCAGTAGAATCGTATTTAAAGGCAGAAGAAAAAAATCACGTTGCATTTATTTTTACTTCTACACATTAGATTTAACTACTAAACGAATAAGTTACAATGACTGCTGAAAATTTAACTGAAAAAGTTGTTGAAAAAGTTGAATTAGCCGCTGAAGTCGGTGTTAAAGTTGCCAATGCTGTTAGCAATGCATTTGAAAAAACAATCGCTGATACGGATCAGTCAGCGGGTGTTGACGAAGATACAATAATGAATTATTTCACTTCATTTGGTATTCATATATTTATGGTTATTATTGTTCTTCTTCTCAAATGGCAATACGGTAAAGAAATCCAATGCAACGAAACGAAAAAAAAAAAAGAATTTTCGTTCATTTTTAGATCGTAATCGATATCGTTATCCGAAAGGACCACGTGACTGGCGAAATATTAAAGATGCTGTTTCATTTCATCGTAAAAAACGCGACAATCTATTTGCTCTAGCCAGTGATTATCCTGACTTGTGCACAGTCATGACTCATAGCGGTCGTTTAGTTTTACTCAATGACCCCAAGCTAATTCAAGAAATATTTATCGGTCGTGCAGATTTAGTCAGTAATAAAGTTGATGGATATTTAGAAAATCAATTACGATACAAAGAAGGAAAACATATTCGAACAGGTATTGTTTTTCGTCATCAAGATCATAATGCTCGTATTCTTCATCGAGCACTTGTCAATCATATTGATACGAATCTCGTTGACAAACGATTGGATAAAACCGTTCAAGAACAATTGAAAAACATGCGTTTATCGGAACATTTCGATGTTCGTCGTACGACATTCTATTTTGCTGTTCGACTTTTAACATCACTTTCGGCTTCATCGTTGAATCTATCGAACGATGATAAAACATTTGAATTATTCGAACAAAATCTTTACAAAATCTCGAAAGTTATTCATGCTGATACGTTAGAAAAATCAGCCAAAGCTATTCTTACACAATTAACTGGCCTTTCGGAAACGTTAGATGTCAATGAAAATGTTCTTGATTATATTAAAACATGGACGCAAGGTCGAAATTTACCAAATCCAAAGAATACAAACGATGAACAAGTTGTTACATCGACAACGAAAGTTAGCAATGATTTTCTCGATTCAATTATCAATGCAATGGACGAATCATCACCAGCATTGGATGAAGATGATATTGCTGCTTGTGTACTCGATGTTATTATGCATGGAAGTGAAATGTTAAAAGGTGCGCTATCATGGTTATTTCTCTACGTTGTTAAATATCCTGAAGAAGCTGCGTTATGTCAAAACGAAGCTCGGTAAGATTGAATTTTTTTTTTCGAAAAAAAATTTTTGCAAAAATTATTTTTAGTGATCATGGTTATTCAACATTTAAATTATCATCAGCTGAATCTCTTGTTCATACTCAAGCATTTGTTCGTGAAGTTCTCCGTGTATCACCTGTTGTTCCTGTTGTTATTCATTCAACATTACAGGATTTCAAATGGCGACAATTTCATATTCAAAAACGAACACAATTCGGCGCTAATATCGTTGCTCTACATCATTCGACTGCTTGGCAAGATGCAAGTAAATTCGACATTACACGTTGGCTCGGAGATAATCGATCAGTTATTCACGAAGGTACTTATGCACCATTTGGTTTCGGTCCACGTTCATGTGTCGCCGAAAAACATCTATTCAATCTCTTAACCGGCATTCTCGGCGTACTTTTATATCATAACAATTTCGAAAAAACTGCCGCTCTACCCGAGCCCACCGAAGGGACATTTGGTCTCGCCAATATGCCACCGAAATTCTCGCTTAAAGCAACGCCGTTTACTAAACGATCGTAGTTGACACGACGTTTATTATTTTCTGATAATTCGAATGATATATACATAGTGCATATTATTTAAACTAGCAATTTTCTCTTTGTTTTTTTTTGTAAAATGAAACTTTTTAAACATGACAAAAATTGATTTAAAATGACGTTTTATCGTGCGAAAAAGTATGATGACATCGATGGTTTTTTGATGATAAATGAGGAAATATAATTATGTTTAAGAAAATATCATGCAAGATAACTGAGAATGTGATGTTTTAGATCGTACATTCATGTTATTTCGATTATTGAAATATCAGAAAGCTTTCATTCGATATTCATCATCTACATCCTATGTTCAAGGGCAAGCACCACCAGATCGTCCAGATTTTCGAGAATATTTCTATTATATTGACTCATTTGGACAGGTGTGAGACGATTTGTTTTGATTGACACATCGAATTTTCTTCGCTGTAGTTATTTTTAGACGATACTAAATTTAAAAATTTCACATCTTGTTACAAAGGTCAGTCGAAAGTATTTATTCTTTAATTTGACAACACTTTCAAATATTCAGACGCAAAATTTCTACAATTCTTCTTCACTCGTCTTCAAGAGAATGTCTACGACGATCGTCCTTATTGTTCAACATTTCCCTACGTTTCCTTATGCGGTCGTGAACGGAATTTTGTCCGCTGTGATGATGTACCTTTAGTGTTAACTCGGTTTCTCGACGACAAAGACACGTTCGAATGTTGTCATATCCCATCGAAAATGCTTTCGATTCAATTTCAACCGGAAAAGCTCTACATCAAACCCGAGACAGGTCGTATTTATTATCCATTATCAAGAAAATTTCATACTGGCATCGCACTTATTAAAGACGCGATTGCTGAACGATTCAGTTCGCATTTCATTTATGAAAATAAAGAACACGATAACCTACCGACTGCAATTGAATGGAAAGGAAAAATGTATCAATTAAAAAACAATCAACAGATGGAAAAACTCGTCAATGAACATAGTCGATTTACTATTTTATAAAATAAAAACATATTGAGTAGTCTAACGAGGAATTCAAAATGTCAAAATTGTCAGTTGAATATTCATTCATGTCGAATATCAATTATTTTCTTTTATGAAAACAAAAAAATAACTATAGACTTTATTCTATTCTTCAAATAACAATTCTCTTGAAATGTCTTTCAACGAATTGAATTATTTCGACTTGGATTTGTTGAACTGTTGGCATCACGTTTGTAGATTCGTGAACTTCGCGTGTAAAGATTCGATGTTGTTCGACGATACTGCTCCGGTGTCGATAATCTCGCTTGACAACCCATTGAATTCGCATTTTCATGTTCGAGTTTATTCAAAAAATTTCTGAAAGCAGTCGGCTGTTCTCTTGTCGAATAATGTTTAAGCAAAAATCGATTTAAACTACGTAGAGTTTCACGTTGAACTTCAGAATTAAATATTGTGTAAACTAGAGCGACGACGACACCCTACAGGAAAGAAAAAAAGGAAAGCTAATAGAGAGAAAATAATAAAGAAAACACTTGGATCTACTTGAAGAGATGATGCGATTGTATGAACCGTTAGATGAACGAGAATTAACTTCGAGATTAACATAGGTTTTGTATTCCACATGAAGAGAAAATAATGAATACCGAAAAGAGGTAATAGAATTAATGTTGAACGTGTTAGACGACTAGAAAAATTGTCTTATTGTTGTTATTCAATTGAAATCAATTATTTTACCGATATTTAGCAAATCGTCTACGATCCGATGTTGTTGGTACTTCATAGTTTTTATTTAATTTTCGTGCAAGTAATATACAAATATAATTGAAAATCAAAAAATTCAACTAAAAAAAACTTTTTGCAATCGACAAAATTTCGTTTCGATTAGTTTTCCCTACCAATTGAAGAACAACATTTGGTCCATGAAAAATCCAATCATAGATCGATGGTTCAAACCAGCATGTATGCAAATCTTTTTTGACTAAATATCGTGTTGTATAAGTTATACTCGTTAGAATCAATGGTACCACTAAATAATTCGCTTAATATCATGCTTAATTTTTGAATTCTAAGTTCACACTTACCCCACCCGGTGATAATATAACCTCGCACGTATTCTTTCCGCACATTTTCTCTTAGTAAACGATATAAATATAGAGCTTCACAGAAAACGAACCAATGCGAAACACTACTATTTATATAATTCATAAACATGGTGAATAGTTTACAATCAAGCAACTAAAAATAAATTGATAGAAAGAAAGAGCATATTGTACTCGTCAGTTAATTAGTTTTTTTTCAATGTATTTACATGGTCTTTGAAGTATGTTGTCGTTCGATTACATGCATCAACACGTTCGAAGACATTATGAGCAAAATAGCCTTTGCTCATAAATAGTTCAGCGATGAGTTGAATAATTGAACGAATGAGAAAAACGGAGAAAACATTTAAATGTAAAACATTTCTCGAACAATTTCGTAAACGACTAGAGAAAAGAAAAGAAAACAAATAAATTAAAGTGTTTTTCTTCTTTTTAAAAACCTATTTCCAAGTAAAATCAATATTCCAATGGCAAGAAGAACGATGGAGACTATATTTGCGCAGATTATAAAATATCTTCGAGCAAGAATATATTCCGATGGGATAGAAAATAAATCTGTATTATTCTGCAAGGAAAACTAAAATCGATAAGACCATATTTGTTCAAAATAATTATTATTACTGAATAAAATGTATCATTTGGTCGACAGCCAATACATAATTCATAATGACTTCGTTCTTCCCATTGTGATCGATTGGTACATAATCGTGATGCATAAGCATCAGGATTTGCATTCGGAAACATATGTTTCGGACATGGAATCAATTGCCGAACGCCAGGTTGTGTTGGTGGCCAACAAACTATTCGATCGAAATAGGCCGGACAGTACGAATCGGTATCTAACAAGAAAATATTCGGTTTTTTTTCATCTTTTTTTTCTTCTTAACTTACAATTTGTCGAACTATATAATGATGAACAAATGTCAGCCATAGATTTAATGTACACGAGTAAGTCTATATAAATAATTATAATAATAAATTATGTTTTTTTTTGGCAAGAAAATGTGATTGATAGCAATCTCGACGTGATCTGTCGTGTAGCGCGGTATTCACCTGTTGTCATTTGAGTCTTCATTTTGCGTTGAGACTAAATGAGAAAAAGAAGAAGAAGAAAAAAGAACGAACGATCAAGCGTTTTTTTCCTCTATGGTTTCTTCTTTTTCTTTTCATTTCTTTTTTGTTGATACTTTTCTTTTCTATCTATTTTTATTATCAACTAAAAATATATTGTTTAGCAAAACGGAAACCAAGTAATCGAATAATTTAGACGCTGGAGAATCATAATTGATTTGACAAACTAATATTTTGGTTTTCTAAGGTCAATCAATAATTGAAACTAAACAGTTCTGTTTAATATCTTCTGCAAATGTCTGTGTGTGTTTCGGTTTATGTCTCTCGACTTACATCGAAGTAATGGAGACAAAAAACGTGCATCTACTATTCATTATTACCTAATCGTGATTCGAAGGACATACGAAACGGTGAAAGCAAAAAGACAGGACGGCAAGGTCGTGTCAAAATGTCAGTTCAAATTTTCATCTGGGATTTGATTTTGCGATATTTTTTCTTGAGTAATTCATGAGAAAATAAGATTAGTATTATTATATTTGTAATTAGGAAAAGGAAAAGTGAAATAACACTCACATACACACATGAACTTATTCATTATAACAACTACGTTAAAAACATAGACAGAGACAATTCGAAAAAAGAAAAAGAAAAGAAAAGAATAGGAAATCACACGCATACACATACAATAGCAACGAGAATATAAGAAAAAAGTGTGTTTTTTTTCGTAGTATTAGAGATGATATCATGTTTGTCTGTTGAATAAACAATGATGATCACTGTTCATCTCATTTGAATTTCGTGTAGGAGCTGAATAAGCATATGCATATAAAAAGCACCGGAATAAATAAGAAATCGCTGAAGATAAATCAGTTGACTAGCTTTCAAGGAAAAGTTCAAATCGAAGATTGAATGTAAATAGTTTATATTTTTTTCAAATTTTGTGAACCACCAAATTGTCGAATCGCTTCCATTAATTCATCATGTGATGAAGCTGAATTTGAACTTGAACGTCTTTCACATTCTGTTGACGAGACGACTTCTTCATTCGCACCACCGTTACGTCGTATTGTACGATATTCAGTAATTGTTTTACTGGATGGTTTTGGTGCAACGACCGGTGGCATCGGCGGTGGTGGTGGCGGTACAGGTGATGTTCGAGTTGTAAGTTCTTTGTGATCACTTTCGACAGTAACCTGAAAATGAAAAGATAAATGAAAAAGTTAATTAAATTTGAGATTTTATCATACAGTGATATGTGTTGTACGTTCAACGACTTCGAGCTAAAAGAAAAAAAGATTTTTATTAATGAAGATTAGTAAATCGTACGAACAAACCTGAACCGGTGGTGTTGGTGATTTATCTTTTTCAATTTGTTCTTTGAAATAATTCGGACGATCAGTTACAACATCCGATGATTGTTCTTTTTCGTATTTTTTTAGTAAATTATATGCTTGTTTGCCTTTTGTTTGAGGTTTACTTTGATTCAAATGTATCAATAAGGATGATGATGATGGTGGTGCTGTTTGTATTTGAGAAGATCTGAGAGGTTGTTGATTGGGTTTTAGTTGATTAGTTGAATCGAATATAGCTACAGAATTATGTACAAAACCTTGATTGTCGGTTTCGAATTTGCCAAAACGACTTTTGGCAACACGAAAATAGGAGATATTTTCGTTGGTTTGCTTATTATCATTTGAAGAAATAGCTATTCGTTTTGCATGATCATCGACTATTCGAGTAAGACTATCGATTGTCGAAGGTTTTTTCTCTTTTTGAACAATTTGACGAGGTGGTTTCGGTATTGGAGATGATACTTTTGGAGGTTCGATAACTTGTTCAACAATTGGTGGTGGTGGTGGTGTGATTGGAACTGATTCAGATAATTGATTCGGTGAAGGTGATTGAGAAGTATTATTTGATCCTTCAAGTGAATCAGTCATGATTGAAAGTTTCGTACTCATTGGTGTCACATATTCAGGTTCTTCATCGACGATTTTTTCTGTTGTAGTTTCTTGTACAACAGTCAACGGTGGAGAATCTGCATTTGTTAAAACAGGTACTGGTGGTGCTGGAGGTTCGACAGCTATTGAAGAAGAAAAAAAACGCAATCATTTATGAAGATTTTCATTTCAAATATATATTTTTTTGTTTACTTGGTCGAGCAATCGGAGTAATCTCTGCCATGATTTCTTGCTCTTTCTTCGGAAGAAGAACCGGAGCTTTACGTTTTTTCTTCATGTTTTCCGATTGAAGTGATTCTTGACTTTGATGATGATTTAATCGCATCGGTGATTGCTGTTGTTGTTGTTGATGAATATAGACGATTTGTGGATCGGATCGATTCGATGGCGGACAACTCGGTGGTTTGGGTGCTCGACGTTTCTTTGCCGTTGATGAACAATTCGAAATCTGCGATTGAGTATCAAAATTTGGGTCATTCCAATAGGCATGTAAAGACGTATGCGACGATGGTCGTAATGTCGATGAACGACCTGGATGAAGTTGATGATCAACTGGTCGTTGATGTTGTGCATCTTGAAATGATTCATTCGGTGGTTGACTTTCGGATCGTGTTCGATAGAGACGATCGAATGATTGAATTTCATTTGTATTTGTTTGATATTCACAAGCTAATTGTTTACTATGAATCAATGTTAATTCATTTGTTTTGCATTCAGCTAACGATAGACCGAGTGCTAATGGTTGATCGAGTTTATCCGGCAAACGAAGTGTATATTCATTGGAATGAGTATATTTCTTTTGTTTACATATTTGTTCTTTGATTTCATGTAAAGGTAATGTTGGATCAACACGGATCAAAATTTTTTGTGCATCCGGTAAATTAACTTGTAAACGAACAGTTATCTAATCGAGAAAATATTTTCAATTAAGAATAAGAAAAGATCATAAAATCTACTTCAAATGGTTGAGTTTTCGTTTTTGATGGTGATGGACTTGTATGAATTGATTCTTTTGGAAGAAGACTGATCATAGATGAGCCTAAAATCAGAAAATATTATTTAGCCAATATGTTTCTTAACAAGATCGAAGCAAATAGAATCAAAGCACAACTTCACAAAGAAAGCCGAATTACCGTTTATTTGTGGTAAACGACAGTTTTTAACTGAAAGCAAAATATGACAATCAATCGAACAATATTTCTCAGATGATTACGTAACACAATGCCTCTTTTTATTTCTTTAGTTCTACATACCAATTTGTCCGACTGTTTGATTAGCTTTAAAATGAATAACATGTTGATTTGAATCAAGTACAACAAGTGAATAACCACTTGGATTAAGTTTATTTAATGATGCTGCTTGGACAAGTAAGTCCATCATTGGCGTGCTAGAATTCACAAGATATTAATCTATTCGTTGTTATTGTTTTCTATTACTTTGCATCGACACTAATTACTGATGGAACACCATTGGGTAAAATCAATGTCAATTGTACTTTTGAATTCGTTTGGTCAGTTATATGTTCGTCATGATAGTAGGTTTTCGGTGAATATGTATGATGATGAACAGGACTTTGTTCAACTATTGGCATCATATTTGTTTCTTTGCAAACGAGAAAATATTTTCGTTTTATTTATTTATTTCGATTCAATGAAAAATCTAGAAGAAAAATAAATTGCATAAGAATCTATTCAATTCAAAAAAAATACTATCACGCATTCAAGTATTTGCTTTAATAAAAAAAAAGAAGAAGAAGAACCTAATGGTATTTTATTCTTCTCACGGATATGTACGCAAAGAACAGACGCAATCACTAAGATGACTATTGCTTTTGACTAATATTACTGTTGACATAGTCGAATTCATTTAGTCCGCAGTTGTAATAACGACAATGCACTACATACACTCACGCGTTATTCTTTCATTTTATTCTTCGACTACTTCGTTTGTTTTTTTTCTTCTCTACTTATATACATATACGTATGTACATACGCACGAACAATAAAAGAAACGAAAATAGACCATTTCTTCGGGTCTTCCTTTATGTTTTCTCCTATTCTTTCTTTCTTTCTTTCCTTCTCTTTTCTTCACTAAATACAAACAAAGGATTGAACTAAATGTGGTAAAACTAGGCGAATAATCAAATTGATTGTTAACACCGTAAGGGCTTATATCAAGGTATTTGTTTGGCAATTAAAGAAGGAAATAAATCAAATGACCATGAACATACTTCGTTTTTATGTATGAGTTATTACTTTGTCTATTTTTATATCCTTCGAAGATTATGTGTATTGTATGTGTCTTTATGTCGATTTTTGAGGCCACGAACAGATACACTTACTCGACAAATGTATAAACTCTCTTCTTTTGAACTCATGTGCTCGTCAATGTCTGTATAATTTGATCAGTCGTTTTTTCACGTAATCGACATTCATGACAATGATTAAAACCGATCTCTTCTGTAGACGAAAGAATATTTTCTTTGAACGAGAAATAAAAATTTGACAATGAGAAAATCGAAGATGATAATGATGATAAAATATCTCAAAACCAGCTGGCACATCGATTCATCACCAATCGAAGACGATAGAATGTCGAAACGATTGATAATGAAGGCTAATAGATCTTTTTCCTAAGGGACAATAATTAATCATATATGTATGCGAAAGAAACTTGTCTGTGCAACTTAAAACAAAGTTAAAATGCAAAAAGAAAAAAAAAAGTGTTTTACCATTTTAAAAAGTTCAATGGTGCGGGTAAATGACCACGACAACCGAGTTAAATTGTTCGGATTTCTCTTTTCCTTTCTTTCTCTCTCTCTCTTTCGGCTCCTCTTCTTAGTAATGAACATGGGACAATGAAAAACGAATAAAAGAGATCCAATTGCGTATGTGTATGTGTAATCAGTAGAAAGAGAGAGAGCGGACGTGAGAAATACATACATACAAAAAGAGAGAAAGAGAGAGAAAGAAAAAAAAAAGGACTGCATTACTTAGTGCTACTACAACGACGACAACGACCATCATCATAACAACGTGCATGACCGTCACCGTTGTTAGAGAAGGGATAAAATAAAACTATGTCGTAGTAGTCAGTCGTCAAAAATTGATCTCTTATGTGTCTCTAACGTTGAATGTATACTCAACCCATGAGATTAAATCTTTCTGTTCCGTTCTCTACGTGTTGTTTGTGTCGATAGAACAGCACAAATACAACAAGAATATATATCTATAAAAAAAGAAGAAGAAGAAGAAGAAAGAAAAAAGACGAGTAATGACAATTATATGAGAGGTGGATATCATGTATTGAGTAGAATAAAACAGCTTTTATTAACAACAGATGGGCTAAGAAATTATTCCAGATATTTAAAACACAACAAAGATTTAGATTGAAGTATAAAGCTCATAAGTATTGCGTGCATACATATAAATCGTTCGTTTTTCTTTCTGAAGACAAAATGTCAGTATGAAAACAGATTTACTAAAAAGTAAAAGAAAATATAAAAAAAAAAGAAATGCAAAACTATGCTAAAGGTTAGAACGGATCTTGTGAAAAGATCAATATGCATTTTAATGGTACGAATGTTTTATATTTTAACCTAATGATCTGCGAATATGACCTCAACGTTCGTATAAATGAAGAAAAGAACATTTTTTTTTGGTAAAATTATCTTCATTAAATAATCTCATCTGTTCTTACAAAAGACATTTATAATAGGTACGTACGTGCCTGCGTACATCAATTAAATACTCGACATTCGATCGAATGATTTGATTTCTAAATCATTGACTAGTTGAGTTTAATATGCAAAATAAATTCTCATTGATATGTAAAAATATTTATTTCTCACATTTTATATTTTAAGAATCCTTATTATTAATATTAAAAAACGCGATGTTTTTTTTTCTGAAGCACGTAAATTAAAATGACTTTTCAAATGAACACAAGACACTTCATATCATCGTTGTTCGTACTTTTTCGATGTCGAGACATAATTTGAGTAATACTATCATCTGTATAAAAACAAAAGTATCCTATTGAGTAAACAGAAGGATTTCTTTTCGCAATACAGTTACGTATAGACATACACGTATACGTATTTCTATTGAAAGTAAATAGCAACAAGCATACATCTCGACTGTCAACAGGATTAAACGACTGCTCATTGTATGATGACGAATTGACTGACGATGACACATGAATTTTTTATTTGAAAGACAGAAAAAAAAATGTATAGACGTTGAATTTTGACATTAAAAATAAATGAAAAACGACTACTCAATATTATGATTAAGAACAACTTTAAATGAATGTATAGTGCTTCGTATTTACAATAAATTATTAAATAAATCGCGTTTCTTTATTGCAGTTCGAATAAGTGAGCGGATGTTTTCTCTTTCCAGCTGTGAAACTGCTAAATTCTTTGACATTGAATATAATACTTGTTTTTCTCTTGTAAAGCAAATCAAGTACGTCTCGAGTGACACCCACCTGCTGTGTTGTAAATTTATTTTTAGTGTTATTAATCATAGATACTTTTCTCCTTAACTTATTAAAAACAATTCAAAAACAATAACAAATAATGCACATAAATTTATTCAAGTTCATGTTTAAAATGTCGTCGTTTTGCATTTATAATCATGATGAGTTCTTAGGACATCATTTTTCTCGTGCGTAATTCGAAGAACCTATCAAAAATAGAATGGATTATCTATGTAAAAATATTTTCTTTCGTCATTCAAAGAGAATTCTTAATATTAATCATGACATAAACTAGGTCGTGCGTCTTTATTCAATTGTCGACTATAATAGACATATAACTCGAATGAGTACATTGAGAGCAACGGCTGGATTTTTAGACGTAATTTCTTTTTATAGTAAAGTAAAACTAAATCAAGAAAAATATAATTTTTATTGGTTTGTATAGATATTGCAAAATAGAAAAAGATGTCGCAGTAAATATCTTGAAAAAATATTTTCAAAGCTCAAACAATCGATTTCAATTAGATCTGATTTATTCTCATTGATATTCTATGGACTTAGTGTTACTATGCGAATTGTTCATTGGAATCTTTATTTTCATTTGTTCTTCAAGACTGCGTATAATCAAGGGCGAGAACTTTCTCTTTTTTTTTCTCTCGTTTTTTGTTCTGCACGTAAAGTAACATAGAAAAATATAGCCGATGTACTGCATTATCATTGATGATTGAGTCCATTTGCCTTGTTTTTTATCAGTAAAATAGACGAGTAGTAAAACGACAAAAAGCAGTATACGATACAGTGACTACAAAATATGCTGATGATGTTTCTTATTTTCAATAGTCAGATCTCATCGTTTTTTATCATGCGTTTAGTTTGCACGAATATATTATTATTATTTCCATTTTCATATGAATTTATTCGCAACATAGTTATTCGTTGTTTTATGCGAGAGAAAGAACGTAGAATATGTTAGGTTTTTTTTTAACGAATCCAAATTTTCTCTTTGTAAATGACGTCATTTCTTGTACTTGCGACCTTTGGTAAAAAATATGAATTTCACCGAAAGTTTTCATTTGAGATGTTTTGTTCATAAACAAATAACGTAATTTGTGTAATATTTAATTATTTTATTTTTCTTTTGCACCCGCAGTCTTATGATGAGGAATTTTTTTTAAAATTCAGGAACGTCATGATCTCAATTAAAGTAAATTATTTACTACCGGATGGAAATCCTAGAAAAAAAAAGAGAAAGGACTAATATCAAGATGTCTATATGCGTCTCCACGATATTTTACGAAGTCTTTTATATAATCTGCAAAGTCGAGTACTTATTTTGACCTTAGTTAAGTTGTTCTTTCTCTTATTTTTTTTTTCGTTCTGTCTACATTTTGCGCATTCACATAGTATTGGCTTGTTGTCTGCATCGTCAGCATAAACATGCCTGTTTAGGTTTTTTTCTTTTTCTTATTTTTTTCCTCTCTCGAATTTTTTTTTCTCGTTCTTTTCTATACTTATATTCTTATTTATTTCGCTCATAGAAAGAAAACACTCAATGACATCCGCGTTTGTCTCTCGTTGTTTCTGATTGTATCAAAGTATTCTGATAACTATCAAATTCATACAGAAGAAAATCTAAATAAAGCAACTTATTCAATTAACGAATTATTGAAATTTATCCTGAAGAATTTTCATTTTTTTTATGTAATATATGGCAAAAAATTCAACAAAACCACCACGAAAATGTACGCCGAGTTTGCGTTATTTCTTTGTTTTTGTATCGAATATGTATTGACTTCTATTTGATTTCTTAGATACATTAGGTGATTTATATCTTATTGCTCTTCTATCCGAACCAATAAAAGCATCTTCATCACCGAAAGTATAAATAAATACACAGCAGCAGCAGCTTGTTTTTAATGAAACACCTTCGACATTTTCTTGTTTTCTAGACATTTGATACGGGTAAAATCAAAGAAAGCGAAGAATATTTACGTACGATTGTTCTTAGCGAACTATTAGCTAAAACATCAATATCATCATCGGCAAAAACAACATGAAATATACATATAAATATATACATATAAATCGTTTTCAAATGTGCTGTCCGAATGATTTTTATATTAATCGAAGGAAAAGAAAACAAGAACGGTGTTTATTTGACTGTTGTGATACCATTGAAAGATGATCAAATGTAGACAACATCACTTTGTTTTTTTTTGGTTTGTTAATACATATACATATACATATATATATATATATATATATATATATATATAAATGCACATATTTGATTGGCACCTTTTGTATATTCTCATTGTAAACTAGTAGTTGTACATTTGATAAGAAATGAAAAAAAAATATATGAAGTGATTGATGTTTTTTTTTCTGTTAATTTAACCATAAGACAGATATAAAGACAATCTTATCGCCCGAGTGTTTCTATTTTGGAACGAAGGATATTTGACGTTTTGATAAATGAGAGTAAATATTTTGGCACAAAGGACGGCTTGTGTCAACATATGCTTAATAGTTACACGTGATAAGTTTGAAAAAAAAATTACAATGAATTCACAAATGAAATACAGTTATTTCATGAGATAAACTGACGATTGTCTTTTTTCTTTCGTTAAGCACGTTTGTTTTTTTGTTCCTATTTAGTAACAAATTCGTTAGATTAAGAAATACTTCCATTGAAAGCATAGTCATTCAAAGCTCTTTAAGAAATTTGTACTCAACAAAGTAACAACATATTTTTCTGAGACTTTGTTCTCTTTTCAGTTAAAACACAGCGTCCTTCTGGGTACACTATGAAATTAGTAATCAAAAATTTGTACTCGCTTCGATACATTGACATAGAGCGCACGTTCTCTTTCCAATAGAAAAATTATTTAGCTTTTAAAAGAGAACCTATAAATAATATCCTCTAACAGTCTTTTATTACTGAGGTCATATTTTTTTTAGATTCAATACATGCCTTTATTCGTATGTAAAATTACAAAACAATTTCAAAGAGAAAATTTAAAGAAAGAAAGAAACTCGGGATTTTTCAAAAGAAAAACAAAGGTTTGCTCATGCAGACAAAATTAACGAATCGTACATAGAAACGAAATAAACAGAAATTCTACTGAGTACATGTTGAATTAATCCTAGAGCATGTCATTGTAAATATTAAAAAAAAACAAGTCCTTTTTTATCAAATATAAAACGTAGAGGAGAAAGTTGACATGCAAAAAGAAAGAGATAGAAAAGGCATGAGAATAGAGAACATCCATAATTTAAGAAGATTCCAACAAAACAATGTTATGAGAACGAGAATAGAAACAACACCTGAGACATAATTGTTATTGTTTTCTTTTTATCTCGTTAGGTTCCGCAATAAAAAATATTGTTGAAGAATTGTTTAGATAAATGAAAATAGATTTTCCTTCAACAAAAAAGAAAAAAAAACCTTCGATGAATCGTTCTCATACATTGATTTATTTCGATCCTCTTGTGTTATGGATTTTGAGAGAAAGAAAGAGAAAAAATATTGAAAATGAAGAAGATTATTGAGATTGTTTATGAACGTGGTACTGAGCTTGTTTATTCATCATAGGATGGAACAATGCCTTGTGTCGATCGACTACGCAGTTTTGCACCAAAGATTTTGAATGGATTCGGATCATTAGGATCAGCCGCTTGTGTTGGTGGTGGTGCTGCTGCTGGTGGTTTAGCTAGTGGCGGTTTACCTTTTTGTTTGGCATTTTCTTTTGTTGTTGAAACTTGAAATGCGACTGGTTCGTGTTTCGGTTGTTTATCTTGAACTGTGTATGTTACTTCACTTTGTTGTTGATTTCGAGATTGCGAAGGAGGAATATGAAAGATTTGAGTTTCTTCAGTTATTTGTGTGACAACTGCAGCTGGTACATCTTGTAAAGATGCGGATGGTGATCGTTCCGAATGAGCATAGACTCGATAGGTTGGCGTGCCTGGTGTTGAGACACTTGTTGATCGTCGATGTTGAACTTTTGAAGAAACAACATTACTATTCTCTTGACGACGAGTTGGTGAACCCGGTTCACTTGTTGCTAAAATTGTCAAAAGAAGAAGAAGAAGAAGAAGAAAATAATCAATTTCTATTCATTCATTTTAAAAACATACATTTAACAACAAGACGTGCTGTTGTACGACATGTTCCTAGGATATTTCTAGCTGTACATGTATAATAGCCTTGATCGTCTAAGAACGATTCGGGTATATTGAGTGTTGCTTTGCCATCGCCGTAATAATCAATACGAAATGCTGATTCAGTAGTAATTAATTCGCCATCTTTGTCCCAACTAACTTCGGCTAGTGGTAAAGCTAAAAATGAGAAAGAAAATGATTTATTGTTGTTGTTTGAATATGTATTTACCAGAAATAACAACTTCGAAAAGCACAGGTTGACCTTCTCGAACTGTTTGATCTTTTAATGATGTGATAAAATACGGTGCATAACTTTCGTTCGACATCGTATTTATAATTTGATTGTTATAATCTGTATTCTCTCGCGAAGTCATTATTCGTTGTGAAGTACTTGTAGTAGTCGTTGTCGTATGACCACCAGTATAACTACTTGTGTATGGTTGTAATGTATTATAAGCATCTGTAAGACTACCCGAAACAATAAATTCGACAGGTTCTAAATTTCGTGGTTCAACATCAGTAATAAAAGTCGAACTATTATCTGTTGTTCCTCCGGCACCTGATTGCATTGTCATTCGTTCTCTAGCAGTCATTCGCGCACTATATTCTGTTTGTTGTTGATTAGCCATTGATGATGTTTGTCGTTGATCGAAATTATGTGCTAATTGTCCTGATCGATTCAAATCGGTGTATAATGTCGATGAACTATCTCGTATTTCATAACCATATTGTTGATTTTGAGTAGTGTCTGCACCTAAGACGTACATTTCTTTGGTTTTGGTGCGCGTATCATTTAATTGAGCTACGATTGTATGTGAACTTGGCTGACGTCGAAGATGTAATTCTACAGGTGCTGCTTGAATATCATCTTGTTGAAGAATGAGTTCACTACTAGATCGAACAGGATATTGAATGGGTGGTGGTATGACAACATGTGTTTGTGATGTGTCTAATGTTGGTCGAACATCGGCTAAGATAACTGATTTACTTTCTTGTACGTGTGGTCGAGGAAGAATAAGTTCAACTTCAGATGGTTGAACTTGTTGTGAAAGAGTGTCAATGATTAAAGCCGATGAACTCTCTGCCATTGGTTGATAAGGATTTCCTAAGACTTGAACATGTTGTGTGTCTAATGTTGCTTTAACATTAGCAATTAATGTTGTTGAACTATCGGCAATAATTGGTTGTCTCATACGTATTTCGACAGGTTCGGGTATGACTTCGGGCGCTGTTTGATCGAGATAGAATGTTGATGTTGATGTTTCAGGTTGAATTTGACTGGCACGTATTTCTTTCGTTTCAAGTTTAGCTGAAACATCAGCGATCATCGTCGATGTACTTTGTTCGATATGTCTTGGTTTAGGCATAATTAATTCAACTTCTTCATCGAGACGTTTTCTTTGTTCGAGAACAAATTTCGATGTTGATTTTTCAACTTTTGGTATATCAACAGTTGCACGTATGCCAGCAATAGCCGGCGCAACTTGAGCAAGAACTGTACTAGTCGATGATTCAACACCAAATCGTGGTATAATCAATTCGAATGGTGCTATCTGTTCCGAATTATTTAAATCCATAGTTAATACTGTACTTGATTCTTCGATTGGTTGAGGAACATACGGACTTGGTTTCAATGAACCTTGAATGCCTAATTCCGGTTGAATATTTGCTATAACAACACTTGAACTATCTTGAATTTGCGGTTTACGTATGCAAAGTTCGAGAGCTTCTTCTTCTTCTTGCTGTTGCATATGCATGGTCAATGATGAACTACTTTCTTCGAGCGTTGTTTGCTGTTGCATTTGTGTTGTCGGACGAATTGATTTCAATTCGAGACCTGGTTGAATACTTGCAATTAACTTCGTTGAACTGTCACGTACAAGTGGTTTTTCAAAGACTAATTCCATTTCATCGTATTGCTGTTGAAGATGTTGACTATTCAATTCCATGTCTAATTTAACTGAACTATCTTCAGGAATAACAACAGTTGTTGGTCGAATCGATGTTATCTGTGCCGGTCCTTGTATATCAGCAATTAATTTCGATACACTTGGCATTATTTTTGGTTTATCAACAACTAATTCAATAGGTTCGAATTTTGCTCGGGCTTGTTTAACATACGTTGTCGTATGTTCACCAGCACTTGTCCATCCACTTTCGTCTTCTTCGTCGTAACGATACCGTCGACGAAGAGTTTCTTCTTCGCCAGCTGATGAAGCAAATACTTCATCGTAATCACTTGAACTTAACGGTCGATGAGAGAGATTTTTTAAAACAGTCGTCGAATGTTCTTCGATACGTCGAACTTTCGGTTTAGGAACAATAAATTCGACTTCACTATCAGCACCTCGATCGGTTCGCGTTGTTGAACTATCAACAACTGTTAAGATATGCTCTCCAGGTATTTCACGAAGTCGATCATCGTAAACAACTTGTCTCGAATGTACTTGTTTAACTAATGTCGATTGATGTTCACCTTCAAGTGGACCAATAACAGGTTGATGTTTAGGAAATAAGACATGCATTTCACCAAATGCTTCAACAGGTCGATCATAGTATTTAGTTTCATGTTCGCCAGGAATCGGTTGTGTTTTATCGATGGCATAGATTTGTGCTTTACCACGTTGTTCTTTGACGACAGTTGTACTATGTTCAGCAGGTATTTGTGGTTTGGCTACAAGTAATTCCATGGCATTAGCTCGTGCTTCAATAGATTCTTCAACGAATTTCATTTCATGTTCACCTTCAATTGTTCGTCGTGTCGTGTCAACTTCAATAATTGGTCCTTTGCCACGACTATGTTTAATAACTGTTGTCGTATGTTCAGCACGATCGAATTGTGTTTTAGGTAGTTTAAGTTCCACTTCTTCTTCGACACGAACCGATTCACGATAGAATTTCGTTTCATGTTCACTTTCCATTTGTTTTCCACTGCCTGTGATCTCTAAAACACGTCGTTGAGGTTGTGTTTCAGTTACAATTGTTGTCGTATGTTCGGCCGTTTCCGTTACACTCTTAGGTACAATCAATTCGACACTATCAGCTGGTCCCGATTGTACAGGTTTGTCAACAAGACGTAATTCATGTTCGCCTTTTAATGTGGTTTGAATATTATCAACAACAACACTCGATGGTGCTGCACGAGTATGTTTAACAACAGTTGCTGAATGATGACTAGGTCCTGGTGGAAGTGGTGGCTTAGGAAATAATAATTCAACGGCTTTATTATGTAAACCAGCTGAAATCGGCTCAGATATAACACGAAGTTCATGTTCACCTGTGAGTGTATGTTCACGTGATAGAGCACTGCTAACATCTAATGTTTGATATCGGCCACCTTTTTTTGATTCGACAACGAATGTTGACGAATGTTCAGCTGCTGCCGTTTCAACAGGCTTCGGAATTGTAAATTCAACTGCTTGTGTTTGGCCTGAAGATATTGGTTCTTTGATAACACGTAATTCATGTTCGCCTTCGATCGTTGCTCGTTGATGATGTTGATGAATATTTGTCGTAATTTTTCCTGTTGAACGTCGGACATCTTTAACAACAGTTGTTGAATGTTCGCCTTGTGTCGTCACTACTTGCGGCTTAGGTACAAGTAATTCGACGGGTTGTCGTTCGGTACGAACATATTTCACACTTGTTTCGCCTGGTATTGAACTAGTTGATGAATAAATACGTATAGGTTTCAAACGTTCTTTACGTTTGAGACGATATTCCATTGTGGTTAAATCGTCTTCACTAGTTGCAAAACCAGCTTCACTTGTTGTTGCCGATGGCGTCGTTGTATAGACTTGTTTCGCTGTTGGTATTAAACGTTTGAAAAGTAATTCTTCGGAGAATGACCGATGTGATGTTGTTAAACGTTGTTCACCATTATCACGTGTCGAATATGAAACCGTCGGTTGTTGTTCGTTTCGAACAGAGAAATTATCGGTAAATTGTTTTTCGAATTGATTGACACGATTGATTGAAGTTGTTGATGCCGATGGTATACGATAGAATTTACGTTGTGTGATTTCTTCTGTTGTTGTCGTTGTTGTTGTGACTGGTTTTTTCTGAAAGATTTCTTCGATACTTTCGAATTCTTCTTGTGTATTGACAGTTGTTTGTTTCTTTCGACTGTCCGATGATTTTCGTTGTCGTTTGGTTTTCTCATATTCATTGGTTAGATCACGTAGACAACGTAGATATTCTTGTTCTTCATCGAATTCCGCTTTACGTTGTTGTTTAGCGTTGGTTGATGATGAACGTCGTCGTTCTTCGATTTCATATTCATAACTTCGTGTCATCGTTGTCGATTTAGCCGCTTGATGATCACGTTCTTTCGCGAGAACATCATACGGAATGAAAACATCAATCGATTTCGGATATTGACGTCGATGACGTTCTTCATCGCGTGATAACGATTGTGCACGATCAAGTGATGTTTGTAATGGACGATAACGTTTATTGGCATTCGACGAACTGAATGATGATTGTCGTCGACGCTCAAATTCTTGTTCATATGAATGTGTATTTGTTGAAGACATTTGCTGTTGTTGTTGTTGCTGTTGCTGATGAGTTTCAATGTGTCGTTTACGGGGTAAAGGTGGAGAAGGTGACATTTCGACAAGTAAATCGGACAACATGTTGTTATTATTTTCTGTACCTTCAAATGTAGATATAAAACAATTAATAGGCAATGAAGAAAAGCAAGTTTTAGTCTGTCTAGAGACGTATTTATATGTATCAATATAAACACAATGATAAGACAGTATTAGATGTTGTCTCAATAAAAAAAAAGAAGAAAATCTTTCGCTCGGTTATAAATAGAGTATAGGCGATAGGTTCTGTGGGCGACTATAAATGTTCTCTCAAGAAATATGGTTTTGTCGTCTTCCTCAACAGATATACACACACACACACACACACATCGCACATAGATTTATTCAGAAGCCAACAGGTTTGCTCTTATCTATGAAAGTATTCTCTATTATACCGATAGAGCAAAAGAAAAAAGACGAGAAGAAATCTATGAAGACAAGAGGCAGCATATGGTAATTCAGACAATTCTCAATGCTTCTGTCTATCTACCTACCTACATCCACTTCTAGCTGCGATATCCTTTTCTTAATTTGACGTGTAACTGTTCTCACTTCTACATATGATGTCAAGGCAAAAGAAAAGTTCCTGAATAGGAAATCTGTACTATAAATAAATAATCGACGCGCAACAAGTTGATCATCACTTCTAACAAAGACATCGAAATAGCTAATGTCATATCATAGGATTGAAGGACATTTTCTTGTCGTCTTCTATCATTCATCGCCGAATGATATTCTCACTTTCTATGATCTTTGCCTTGCCTCTACATATTAGACTTCTTCTTTTTTTTTCCTCTGCGAGAATCAATCATTATCCGAGACGGTGTGTGTTCCTCTCGCAAAACATTTTCTTTCCACTTAGAATACAAATATAGAACGAAAGAAATAAATAGCTTGCAGATGGATAAACGTCTATGAAATACTTTTCTCTCGTTTTTTTTCTCCGTTTTTTTTCCTCTTTATTGATTGTGTTTATATTTATTTCTCTGGCTCAGTTGTTGCAGAAATAAGAACGGATCTTAACACGTAGTATGGCCATGGTACAAAGTTAGACATAGAAAGGAAAATGAGTTACCATCTTTCGACATGCTGCTAATGATAGAAGAAAAAAAAAGAAAAGGAAACGAGAAGAGAGAAATCCGAAGGAGGACAGACAGCATTTGTCGACGATATCAAGACCGACGGAAATGGTGAGAGAAAACGAGAATATTAGATAAGCAATATTACAATTGTTTAATCTATCATATTTTCTTATTCTCAAGGCAATAAATAGAAAAAAGAAAATTCAATTCTGAAAATAGCACTAGAAGAAGAAGAAGATGAGAAAAAAAAGTTGTCAACTCGTGATTATTAATAATGTACTGTCTTGTTCAAGGATTTTCCTTGACTAGACTATGCAGGCAGATATCAATAAATCATGCTCAATTGCACATAGAATTAAACATACTCCTACTAAAGACTGGTGTTGGCGGAACAAATAATTCAGCAGTACAAGTTGCTTTTCCCCATGAATTTTCAGCATTCAATGTATATCTTCCAACATCTTCATAACGAACATCATGTATCATCAACGAATAGATATCATTGAAATTATCTTGTTGATAACGTTGTGTATTCGGAAGATTTGAAATTGGTGTACCATTGATTAACCAATAGACCTAAAATAAAAGAATACAAGTCAATAAAAATGAGGGCAATCATCTGTTGCTTACATTGAGTGGTTGACTGCCAATTAATCGAGCTTCGAATCGAACTGTTGAGTTGAGCGTTGCTTGTTGATCGATGAATAATTGAAGAAATTCAGGTGGAAAACCATTCGATTGAATATTCATAGGCGTCGTATTTTCCGATGGTAAAACTGTTAAAATACCTTCGCATTTCGTTTCACCTTCGATATTTATTGCTTTAACCATATAATTTCCTGCATCATCGATAAATATTTCCGGTATTTCGAGTGTATAAATATCATCTTGATTTCGTATTTTATGATCATGCGTGTCTTGCAATGGTTGATTATCTTTATACCAGATAATTTGTGGTTTCGGTTGTCCACTAATACGAACTTGAAGAAGAATTCGTTCACCTTCATGAATTGTTTGATTTTGTAATGATTGAACTATCGTAGGTGGTGAACGTGCTGTTTGCAAACGTTCACGAAATATTTGCGTGTCAGTCGATTGTATATTAACTTGACAAATAGATTCAGCTTGTCCCATTGAATTTACAGCTGTTATACGATATAATCCACTATCATTTTCTTTTTCACATCGATCTTTGACTAATGTACATAGTTGTCCATCAAATGTTAATGTCACTTCACGTGTATTTTTCAATGGAATATTGTTATAATACCAAATAATCTGCATTTGTCAAAGACAAAAAAAAATCTCGAGACATTTTTCGACAATAAAACTAAATATTTTACCTCCGGTTCAGGATGAGCATTAATAGCAGCATGAAGTTTTAATTTTTGTCCTTCATTAAGAGTTGTATCGAGAAGTGGCTGAACAAAAACTGGCTTCGACGGTGTATCAGACATTTCAGATTCACTAACAAAGGAAAGAATACTAAATAAAATCATTCTTTTGTTTTCAACTATTTCATTTACGGCGTTCGACAAAAGAATTCTTCGACACTTAATTGTGCAAATGAACGTGCTTCTCCGATTGGATTCGAAATGATAACTGTATACGAGCCTGTATCTTCAGGAAAAGCTTCTTTGATTAGTAATGCTGTATAATCAACTTCTTTGACAACCTAGAAACATCAACAATTCCAAAACATTGTCTCGAACATTTTTTTTTGTCTTCGACTGCTATGTCTAGATGAAAATATTTGCTTATTAACCTTAAAGTCTCGAGATATGCCAAGTGCTTCAAAGTCAATGGCTAGACCGTTTTTCAGCCATTGTATGTCCGCTTTTGGATGAGCTTCAAATCGACACGAGAGTTTGACCGGTTGTCCTTCACGTATTAAATAAGAGGCTTTCAATGGTTCAGTAAAACGTGGCTCGTTTTCCGATAACATTTTAAAGTCTAAGATAAAAACAAAACAAAAAGATGAATACGAAATCAAATTCTTTGATTTATAACTATGTTTATTATTTTAGTCGACTTTTGTCGACGTCTGATTAATTACTCAGTTCATAACTAATTATTTTTAAATTGATCAAAAGAAAATAGACTGCCACTAAGGAATTCTACGGAACAAACTAGCTCATCTGTCATGAAAGACAATATGGACGACTAACAATATTGTCTTTTTTTGACCTTCTAGATCTGTATGCAGAAATACGCGCAGGCGTTCTCAATATCGTCGATTTCCTTTTACAGTCGAGATTACAACGTTCTGTTTTTTCTTCTTCTTTTGCTTTCCGATATATCGATGTATATATTTTTTTTCTGTCTATTTACCAAATTGTTGCTGATTGGAATAAACATGTAGATCAGCGGCTGAAGTTGCTTCGCCACTTGGATTACTTGCTCGACATGCATATTCTCCGCAATCATTCATTTGGACATGTCGAAGTGTTAAACGATACAAATGATGTTTCGATGTTGAATCACATAGAGATTCGCCGTGACAAATTTCAATTCCATCATGTAACCATGTTACATACGGTGTCGGTTCACCGTAGATAATACATTCGAATATAACAATCGAATCAACACAAACATCTTGTGAACGCAATGGTTCAATGATTGTTGGCGCTTGATGAGATATCGACGAATATTTTCTCTCGAAATTATTCACCAATGGTTTGACTAGAAGAAAGATTTCATTTTTATATTGGTTTAACAATGTTAATCTACATAGTTATTAAGGCAAAAAGTCATTTTCTAGATTTTTCCTATGTATTTCAATGTAGAACAACTGACACATTACTCTGAAAGACATCAGTCGATCTAATATACCAGATAAACGAATATAATCTCTCGTAAACAACTCTATATACAAATACATATATCCTATCAGAGAATATTGATGCCACTCACTGTTCGTCAACGCTAATATTTGTCTTATTCGACTGTCGGACTGTCATTTGATATGATTAGACAAATACTAACGATTTTTCTCTCTACAGATATATATAGTCTTTCAAAGCTCGACTTCGTTGACGTTTCATCAAAACAAATATTGTTGATCGTCGTCTTTTTTTGCTTCAATGAGTTGAACAATAGCAACTGACGAAGATTCTATTTTTACTTCTGATTATCTAAGATAATCTATTGATATGACGACAGATGTTTACGAGATTTTCAACAAATTTATTATCACTACATGTTACATATCTAAAATTTATCATGATAACCTACCGTTTACAATCAAATAGGCTGAACATTCGTTCGTTCCTGATGAATTACTCGCTCGACATGTATAATATCCTGAATCCGTTTTTTGTACATCAACGAGTGTTAATGTAGCTAGACCACGTTCATATTGAACATCATGTCTCAATGAAGAAATTATCATTTGATCTTTAAACCAATTGACAGTGATCGGTTCACTGCCATCGATGATACATTCGAATGCAAATCTAAATACGAAATAAAAGCAAAACTTGCTTTTGGTAGTTTGTTTCAAAAAAACTAGATTTACTTTGTTCCTTCAGTGATCGTTGCATCTTGAATTGGTTTTACAAAAGTTGGCATTTGTTTTGAAATGAAATAATCATTTCGATGTTCGAAATTTCGTTGTACAACTGAAATATCTTGATGGACTTTAATAAATGCATTGATTAGTTCGGTATTTTTTGTTGTGATATATTTAATTCGTTGTTGACCGTCATCAGGTCCTAAACATCAATTTCGAGAAGAAGAAAACATTTTCTTTTCACAAACCGAATATTTCAAAAGCTAATGTAGTTATATATCTCATTTTGTCTTGTTCATATTCTTTGCCTTGATCGATAGCTGAAGAGATTTTATTTAATAAATCTCGAGCATCATGTTCATTTTGACAATGAACGATATTTTGACCGATATGAATCAAAAGTTCGTTGGATTGTCGATGCCAATGTTCGATCTAGAATTTATCAAATGAGAAACTAAGAAAACACGTCGAAACAAACCTCATCGACAAGTTTATAATACGTCGTTGTTTTATCAACATGTTGTCGATAATCTGCAATTGAAACATGTACAACCGATAGTTTCTTTTCGATGTCTTTAATTTCGAAATCGATTTGTTCGTATTCAGGATGTTTATGTTGAATGAGAATTTCAGCTGTCGTTCGAAAACGTCGAATTGATCGTTCACAATTCTAGAATATAACAGAAAAGCTTTTGATTTTCTTCGTTTAACTTTATCTTTCAACAAACATCATAGAGACGATTGATTTCGTAAATAGTTTCGGCACGATTTTGTGCTTCGATCGATGTTTGCGGAAGAGTTCGTCGACGTTTATCGATTTCATTTTGTAATGAATCAATTTCATAAACAATCTTTTTTTTTCAATAAAAATCAATTTTATTTTTTTCAAAAACAAAACAATCAAACCTTATATTTATCATCGATAAATTGACACCATTCAACACGTTGTTTTAATTTCGATTGATTTTCTTCGCACTGCTGTTGCCAATGAAAATATTTCCGATCGAGATTATTCTGTTTGATGGAAATTTCATCGATAAATGATGTCATTCCACACTAAAAACCGAATGATTTAAAATCAAATTCAACAGAAAACAGAGAAAATCAAAACCTGTTTGGCTTTATTTTCTGCTGCTGTTGCATCCTGTCGACATTGTTCGTATGTTTGCTGGATTTTTTCTCGTTCATTTTCGTATTGTCGAATGAGAATTTCGGTACTACGAATATCATTCGGTAATGATGAAAGTATTTGCTCGTGATTAATCAATTGTATTTCGATTTTCGAGATATTTTTCGCATGGTTAATCATCGTTTGAAGATAACTACGTGTTTGATTCATACGTGATAGATATTGTTGATGTGTTCGAACAAGTTCGTTGACAATATGTTCTTTTTGACCATTGGTTTCACCACGCATACCTAACTGTTCGGCTGTTCGAATACGTTCTTCGACTTCTCGAGTGATTTCCTAAGGGAAAAAATGCAAAAGATAAATTCAAAATTAAGTCAATTCAAATTGGTACTTGAGCACGACTGACAAAATCGGTTAGTAAATGTTGATATTTGTCAATATCATCACTGGTTGCTGTTGTTGGGACGATATTCAAATCAAATCGATGGACTTTATCGATGGTCTACGGAAACGTGTAAATAAAAATGAGAAGAAGAAAAACAACGAATGAATATTTACATTTCGAGCATCGTAAATGAATTGTTGCCATTGGCTTTTGAATTCTCTTAGATTAACTAATTTCTGAATCCAAGAATCAAAACTCGATGAGATTTGTTCGAATTGACGTGTTATTTGTTCACATTGATCGAAAATCGTTCGATGCGTATCACCTGATTGTAAATTCAATTGGTCAGATTCCTAAAAATAAGAGAAAACAAGACATCTTTTTATCGAACATCTTCTCTCCCTCTCATAACAAACCGTATCTAAAGTATATCGAATTCGTTTGCTTGCGTTAATAACTTCGTGATAATTATTTCGTAGATTTGCCCAAGTTTCTTCGATATGTTTAACAGCTGATTCAGGTAACAAATCAATATTATCTCGATATCGAATAACATCATCGATACTAGCTAAATCATGTGACAACTGAAAACAAAGACTTGACGAAATTAAGACAAATTTCGAATGAATCTACTTGTTCAGCTTGCTGTCGAAAATCGATATATGTTTCAGCGAGTTTCGAACGCCGATGAATTTGATCCGATAATTTCTGATAAAATGTAAACAAATCATCATATTTAGCACGAGCTATTTGCCAATGACGATCGTTGCTTGTTTGTAAATCATGAACTAATGTTGAAAGACGATGAATATCTATTTCACAACGCTAGAAAAAATAAATCATAATAGTAGAAAGGCAAATACGAATAAATTGCGAATTGATTTCAATTAACTACATAGTTGATATCAATTAGCTTGAAAACAAGACGAAAAGACATCAATAGAATCATTATCGTTGACATTAAATGTATTATTTCCTATGCTTTTTAGAGTGACAGATAGGAATCTCAAGCGCATTTTGACAACTGTTGATCTGTCAATGATAAACATTGTCTTTTGTTTCTAACCTTAAGATCATGTTCAATAATTTGTTGATGAGATTCGTTGAAATCTCTTGCCTGTTGATTGGCATCAGTTGAATGATTGAAATCAATGAGAAAACGATTTTTAAGAAGAAATTGTTCGAGAATATTAGTTAACCATGATTGTATCGATGAATATTGTTGATCGAATGTTTGATATAATGATGAACCTTGTCGATCGAGTTTTTCGTATTCATCGTTGAGTCTCTTTCGAAGATAATCGAGACGTTGTTCAAGAGTACGAACATGTTCACGTATAGTTGATGAATTATAATTATTTAATTGTGCTTTTTCGAGAAGAATATGTCCTTGTCGAAGTGGAATTTCTGTGGATTGAATTAATTGATCATTGATTTGATTGAGTTCACGTTGAAGATCGTCACTTGAACGTAGAGAATTTGATGAAAATGAATGGAGACGTGTTTCGAGTGAATCGAGAATATGAAATGCATTCGAAGAGTTAACAAAAAATTGATGTGTCAAACGTAATAACCGACGACGAAGGTCGAATTTCAATGACCAATTATCCCATAACGCTAAAAGAGTGTGAGCATGAGCATGTAAACGATCAGCTCGAGTTAAACCGGTATGAATCCATGAATCAACAGCACGCATACAACGTATAACTCGATCGTGTATTGTCTAAAAAAAAAGGGAGATTCGATTTTTTTTGTTTGTTTGAAATTGCTAATTACTTGTGATTCATTTTCGATTTGATGATGAAGATTTTGTAAACGTTCATTATCATCTAACGTTTGTCCAAGATCAACATTTTCCAAATAGGATTGACCTCGTTGTTGTAACCAAATGAAAATCTGAAACAAAACATTGAAATTGCACTTTGTTTTTAAAAATCAAAACTAAATTACTTGATCAATATCATGTCGAATTTCAGACATTTGTATATATTCACTAATAATCTTTCGATTTCGTTCCCATTCTTCTTCGAATTTCTGTCGTTCATCATTATGTTTGCCTAGTAAATGTTCAATTTCATAGCAAGCAGCAACAAGTAGATGTTGACTAATTGAATCAATCGATGAACCTAAATGTTTAACTCGATCAAGTAACATTTGTCCTTCATTAATCGTTGCTAATGAAGTATCAAAAACTTCTTTTCGATATAATTCATGTTCATCGAAGAGATAACTTAGAGATTTATTATCGAAATCTGCGTGTTCTAACGAAGTGAACCATGAACGAGCATCATTTACTCGATCCGTAAACTAAAGCAAAAAAAAAGATTTGATTCGAAATAATTAAGTAGACAAACGAACTCGAGCTGCAATTGTATGATATCGAATTGCTTGATTTAATAAAATTCTTCGACCTTCAAGTTGTAAATTCAATTCTTTCCATGCTTCACCAAGACTACGTGCCATAGCTTCATACACTTCATTATAAGACTGTTGTTGAGTGACAAGATCATCTGCACGTGTCAACAGTTCGGTTATGTGATCTTGTTTAGCCTGAATAGAATCAATGATAGAACTAGTGTCGAATGTAATTATCACATTAGGATTTACTTTGAGTTTACTAATTAGTTCATCATGGACCGATTGATATCGAATCGTATCACCGAGATTCGAACCAATATCCATTAAATGAGGTTCCATTTGTTGAATGCGTACACGAGCAACGTCCGCACTCTAAAAAAAAGAGGAATGATGATACAGATAATGTGATTAACCGCAAGATGAAAGTTACTCGAAGGATAGCTAAAATAATTTGTGCATCGCCAGCTTGTACAGCAATTGTACTGATTGTTGTTGTTGGTGGTGGAACACCAGCTGAATCGAAAATGGCATCGAGATCGGATACATTCACATGTAACTGTGAAATTGATCCATCACTTGCTGATTTGATATTAGCCGAGGCCATTGATCGATATGGGTGGTGGTGCTGCTGCTGTTGCTGTCGATATTCGTCTTCTTCGGCCATCGGTTAGAAAAACTATTCTTTCTTGTTTTTTTATCGTTTGTCTTGATTAGTAAAAAATGTTCACCACCACCCTTTGACTAACGCTTATCGACCTTTGACAGTTGTTCTATTTCAGATATGAATAGAGACTCTTTTGCTATTGATGATAGATGAAACGCGTAAGAGCTTTTATCCCGCTTTTTTTTCTAATTGTGCTAGCCACAATCATCAACCATACAGACGCAAGGCTTCTGCTTGTCCTGTTCTCTGGTATTATCCTTCTTCCATCGGCTTTTTGTCAGAAAAAAAGAACACACACACACAGAAAAAGAACAGGCAAAAGAATACAAATGGCTACGCATAAGGTTACATACCGGTCGAAACAGAGAGAATACCGAATATCAATAAATGGTACAAACATTAGACAACGAGTTACGCGTCACTCAAGCTCGTTTATAGCTTATATACTAGTAACATTAATAATCAGAGCGCTCGGCAAGAATACGAAGGTTACGCTCTGTTACAACGAGTCTAATATGTTATATTCAATTGTTCTGCTACATTCTTTTTGTTCATTAGATCATCATCAATTAAAGAATATTTTATTCATTAAAAAAAAAGAAACAAAAACAATATTCGTTTGGTAACAAAAGAAACAATAATCATAGATATACACATGAATACACGCATACAGATAGTCTTATATAATAATAGGCACAGGTAGAACACATATACAGTCAGGAGAAATGTAGCATTTAGTGAAAATAGAAAAAGAAAAGAAAACAAAAGAAAAACGAAGACAAAATGTTTAAAGATTAAAATAAGAGGAAAAACACCGGTTGGGAAAACATATTTGCTATGAGTGTAGAAGACAATTATTCGGATTGAACAAGTAAATGTGTTGTTTCAGCTGCTTCAAGAATCTAAAGAGAGAGAAAAAAACAAAGAAAAATATTTTGTCATTAATCATTGAGAAAATGTTGAAGTTTACTTGTTGAATTGTGCCATTGGCATCTTGTTTGGCTTTATTCAATAGGTCCGTTTGACCATGTAGAAGTGCGAGATTATACGAGAAATTATCAATAGCTTTTGTGAATTTCTTTCCACGTAAACCACTGTTCTCAAGTAATTTTGGAATGTCTTTACTCAATTCGCATACTTCAGCTTGAACACTAAATAACTAAAAATTCAAACAACAAAAACAAAACATCGATTGAATTCATTGACATCGATTTTGATTTTACTTTTTTATGTATAATACTACCATTGTCTACTAGAGCTCGACATCGATTGACCACCTAATTCAATTGAATCATTGATTTTGTCAAAAAACAAAATCCTTTGATTTCACTTACTTCTTCTAATGCTACAACACTCTGCCGTGATAATTCAGGTAACGTAGTCGAATACTCGAAGATGGGGATCTTAATAAAACATAGATCTTTTCTTTTCTCGTTTTGCTTTCATATTTTTAAAATTTACATCCGATTGATTTCGAATTGTAACAGCACCGACAAGATTCGCCTTTTGTAATCGACTAGCGATTTTTCTCACACATTGTTTGACATTGGATATATCAGGTAAACCACACATTTCATTTAATTCACAAAGACTTTGCTCGACAGCATGTCGATATTCAAATGCCGTTTCTAATGGTTGAATAACGGACTAAACGAGAAACAAACGTTCATCAGCAATGTGTGTACACATTCAAATTATTGATTTACTTTGAAAAGATCATCGATTTGTCGATGATTTACTGGTCGAAAGGCTGCAACACGTAATTTTCGTCGTAATAGTGAACGACGATAACGGGATAAAGATCGTCGAGGTTTCTATTGTAATTTAAAAAAATATATAATTAAGTGAAATTAAATACAGAAAAAGAGAGAACGTACAACTGCTAGTGATTTGCTGTTGATCACAATGTGTACAAATAGATTTGCATTGGCAATGAGATCACCACCAATAGTATACAAATGAATATGTCGATAGCCTAATCAAGATAACAAACAGATGTTTGCTTTTTTCCTTGAGCTCAATTTTGATTTACCTGGCTGGATACAATCAAACGGTAGTGTATATTGTCCGATGAAATCATAGTCTAATGAATCATCATCGAGTACAACGAATCTCACAAGTGCTAATTCAGGAAAAGCAATTTCGAATTCGAAAGCTTCGTTAAATTGGGGACTTTCACCTGGAAAAAAAGCAAAAGTTAAATTCGTATTTATTTCTTGTTTTGAATAACTTACAATTATGATAAATAGTTTTCGTTCGTACTTCATCACAATCTCTCGGCACACCAAAAATTTGTACGACAACATAAGGATCAACAGAATTTGCTTTCAATTCAGCTTGTTCTGGTCTTGGAAGATGCAAAGCACTGATAACCTTTAACAAACACAAACGAAATCAGATTTCAACATGACAGACAATTTTCGTAAACTAATTTCTACTTTGATATGAAGTATCTGCGGCGTATTCGAGGAATAGAGATTCGTCGGTAGTCGTCCGCTGACAAGTGACGACGAAGCTGCAGCGGCTGCAGCTGCATTATCATAACGTAGATAAGTCGGTTTAAGTACGTAACCACAACCACCATTACTTAAAAATCGACCGAAATAAACGTCCATAAATTTGCCAGCCGTTTGATAATTCATTGCAACTGAACAACAACAAAAACATAGAGGCTCGAATGATTAGTCAAAAAAGAAATTAATCAACGAACCCATTTGACAGCCGACGTTCCAGAAATCTTGAGGGTTTAGATTGGATGAATCGACACGCCATGTTCCCGGAGATATTCGTGATACAAAACGTTTATTATAATTAACAAATTCTTCGGCATCACTCGTTGCTAACCGTAGGCCAGCATTTTCACTGAACGTACAAACTTGTCCAGATTGTTCTTAAAAAAAGGAAGAAGATTTGCTTTTTGTTTTAAAAAAAAAACTTCCGAATCATACGTTCATTGAATGATGTTTCGAAGTCTTCGAATGGAGATGAACGGAGTAGACAAACGAGATCAGAGAAAGCACGTGATAATTTTCGATGTCTTTTACTATTTATATCCTGAAAAAATATACAGTTTTTGTTTTTTTTTTATCGAAAATCAATTCACCTTCTTCGATCGTCGTCTATTATCTTCATAACAATCTTCATCATCAGTTATTTCTCCATATTCTTTACTGATTTCATTCGAACATGAGGGTGGTAATTTTTTACCCTAAGATAAAACACATTTGGATTTGTTGTTATTTTTTTCTTCTTCTTTTCAATTTACTTTGATAAGTATTTTGCCACGTAAATCATTCGGAGATGGCAATGGTCGATATTCATTGGAATTTGCATTAACATAATTTATCGTATGATCAATATAAAGTTTATCATTAAAAATTTCGATTAATAACTGTGCAACACGTTCCTGTTGACTGAGACTACATTGTAATTCGACAGATAATATCAACGGATAACTATTTGAAAAACAAATCAAATTTTGAATTCTTAATAAATAAAATACCTTGATGTTTCAAACGCATAATTATTAATTGCTTCGAGAGCTTCATGTAATGGTATACGTGATGTTAATGTTCCATTGTGAATTAATGGTTGTCCGTCAAGCCCATCGAAACAATGAATTTCTAAACATCGGCAACCACGCATAAGCGCATGGATGAATCCATCAACACTCGATGGACCTTTCAATTGATCAGCCAAAAGAAATCTAAATTGAGGAAAAAAACGAGAATATGTTGACAGTAATTATATCCAGAAAATTAATTAGTTAAAAGTAACACATCTACGTGCAGTACTTTCTCAACAACAAGAAGAAGAAGAAGATTTCACGATTCATCGGAAAATAAATTCGTTTTTTTTTCTTTTGGTGTTTTTATGTAAGACAAGAAATGTGTGATGATTTCTTAATTAAATTGCCGTTCGAGGCAATAAATTCTTCGTTTTCGCTTATTATATATTTTCAACAATTAATTGAATTTTCCTCTTTTTTTTGTCTTCTTATTTCCTTTTCTAGTCCAACTAATTGAATTCAATAACTATAATTTCATTTCTCAATTGTCGAAAACAACAAATTTCATTTACGTATTATGAGATGATGCAATGAAATAATGATTTAACGGATGATCCATTTCTTGGCAAATACTTCGATTATTCGGATTGAAAATATCGCATTCATGTGATAGGAGATAATTCGTAAAACCTAATTAAAAGAAATGAAGATTTGGCTTGATTGATAATTTATATTCTACCATCGATTCCTAAATGTCCAACAAGTTTAGCTTCGGTTGATGGTTCAAATTCGTGGATAATTTCAGCACATTTTTCTCGTGTGATTTTCGACATCTAGAGTACGTAAAATAAATCAGCAAGTATTTGAATTTTATTTTATTCGTACGCCTTGTTCAGCTTCGAGAAACAATGTGAGATCTTCAGTTGACAGGAAGTCTTGATTTCGGGAATATCTGAAGAAGAAAACATCGAGAAAATCAATTGAAATGCGAATATTAAAATCTACCTGACGAGTAAATGATAAATTTCTGGTCGAGTTGATAAACCTTTGAATACATTGACTAATTCTTGAGTAGTAAAGTAACCTCGTGTATCATCGTCTTTGGTCGTTTGGATTTCCTAGAATTGAATTGATAAATAAATTTAGCATGAAAACTATGAATTAACCTGTAATCGAATTTTAGCTTTATCCTCGGCTATTCCATAATCGATTAATAAACGAATAGCTTCATCTTCATCGATGAGATTTGTTGCTGAATTTGTCGTTATCGAACGAGATTCATTATGATTATTTTGATCAGTTTCAACGATCGACGATGGTAAACTCACAGCGAATGCATCGCGTAACCATCGATCACGCATTTGTTGTCGATCTTCGAAATCTAAATTGAATTTAGCTTGTTAATTGTCTGTCTGTCAACTATGATTAACAAAATCTCATTTCTTCAAAAATTCACCATGAGAAAAGAAAAAGACCCAGGAAAAGAAAGAAAAGGAAGAACTTCCGATTTTCAATTGAATGGCAAAGCAAATGAATTTACCTGCTGGTGACGGTGGAGTACCTTGTCCAGATATAAGACATGATAAACCTGTTACCCAAATATTCGCTTCATCGGCACTACTAGCAACAAGATCTAACGATGCATATTGATTATTTCCATTGGTATAAATGATTGAAAAAAGTGATTCGTTTTGAAATTGATGCGCATATTCTCTTAGACGTTCGGTTGTTTTTCCTAAACGAACTTCTTTAATCGAATCAATCGGAACTAAACAATCGAGAGAAAGAAAACAAAAATAAAATAACAATGTAAAACGGAATTAGTTGGTTACTTGTTGCTTTCGATGGTTTTTTCGATGTTGGATACCAACTAATTGCTGTCAACGTATCATTCAATTTATACAATCGACGAAATTGCCGTGCATATGAACGTACTTTGAGAAAATCACTTCCTTCTTGCATATAACGATGACAATCACAAACTAGATGATACAAAAGAAAAGAACATTCAACAAACGGAAATGAATATGATCTATTAATCAACTGTGATTTTCTCGCAGTTTTTGTCTTTCTCTCTTTCGCAATTTTACATACCGTCAGCGACTTTTTTCTCGAATGGCATTGTACTAAATGAAACAACTTTGCGTTTGAATGGTTTATTCGATTGGTTTTCTTCATTGATATTTGTTAATATCGGTGAATTTTCTTCTGTATTTGAATGTTCAATTGAAATCGACAAATTAGTTTGATTATCATCTATTGTTAATGTGTGCTCATTGTTAACAATAACATCATCATGAAAAAATGCACGACGTCGATTCAGTTGTGATTTTTTCGCTTGTACTGGATTAGAAATCGTTGGTAATTGACATGATACACTTGATGTTGTACTATTCGATGATGAATGTATATTAGCAAGATGATTATCATCTAACTCGTCGTCTTTTTGATGTTCACCATTCATGATCGAACGAACATTATTTAAACAAATTCAATCATAGATTCGTTTAAATAATTTTTTCTTTTTCGTCAATTTTCATTCTAAAAATAAATCGACAAAAAAAGAACACTCGCGTCTTTAATACATTAAATATTCAACAACGATGACAAGATTAATCTCAGTTTATTATATATACATAGTTGTCTATTTCTAACTTACATGCTCATGATGTTATTCTTATTCCCATTACCGTGCGTTATTTGATACTTGTTGTAGAAAGAAGAAGAAGAAGAAGAAGAAAAAGCGGAGAAAAAAAATCGAATAAGAATAGAAAACGAGATGTGTTTCCTTTTTTTCCTTTTTTTTTGACTGAGAAAAAAAGACGATGATGATGATGCTGCAGAAAAGAAGAAGAAAACGCGAATATGAAGTAATAAGCAAAAAACGAGAAGGAGAGAAAAAGAAAAAAAAACTAAATCCCTATGAGCGTCACAAAATCCAATGAAATAGATAAGTAGTGAATGAGCATCGTTAAAACTGAAGGTTTTTTTTCTTATTTTTTTTTTATTTCACCAAAAAGAACAGAAATTGATTAGATAAGAAATAACATTCGATCGACAAAAATGAAGGGAAAAAAACGCAGTTCTAACTTGTTGACTACAAATCTGAATTTGTCATTGTAGGAGTATCTGAGTGAGTGTGTGATTAGGATAGGACAATAGAAAAAAGAAAATAAAAAATAGAAAAATGCAATTTCCCTCTTCTTATTCAAACGAAAATAACTTTGACAAGCATCATGCACATGCATGCACGCACATGCGCAGATTGGTGTCAATGTCTTGTTTTTCATTTTTATCGTACTTCATAATTTCTATTCATGTTCTATTTTTAAATTTATAATAAACGAAGAAATCAATCGTGTCTATAATAAAAATAACTCAAAAAAAAATAATAAAACGCGTAGTTATATTAAAATTCTAATAAATAAATATATATTCTTTTAATAAAGAAAAATCAAAAATATGTCCTAGAACAAATTAATTTGTTTTTTTTTCGATCTATGACAGTACAAACAAGAAAATCCTGCTGCTATGCAAATAATTATATCACGACATCATGCTGAAATAAGTTGAGACATAATCCTGGATTATCATCGGTAAAACAATTGCAAACAAAAGAAAATCAATTCAATGAAATTATCATTACAGAATATATATATATATATAGAAACACACACACACACACACAAAACGACTAGTAGTTTGTTTATACATGCTGCCTTTAATAATGATGATAATTATCATAGGAGTTGGACTATTGTGAGAATCATTGATGAATCTTTTTTTTGTGGCTCTCTCTTTCTTCTCATGCGACTTTTGATGTTGTAATAGTAAGAAGAGAACAAGAAAAGGAATTCCATCTGTTTTCTATCTTTACTGAACGATGAAGTGTTGTAACAAACATCAAGAAGAATACGTAGAACAACGAGACACAGACAGAAACGGAGAGAGAGAGAGAAGGGAAAATTAAACATCCTAGATGAATACAAATGTTGTCTTACATTATATTCTCCTCTCTGCTTGATTTTGTTCGTTCTTGTTTTTTATCACTACAATGATGCTACTGATAATAAGAAAAAAATGAGAAACTTTTTTTCATGTCATTTCTTTTGCCCATAATGCATATATAGATATATATATATATATAGATGTATATACAAAAAGAAGTGTTAATTGTTGCCATTTGATTTATTTATTTCATTAATAAATTACTTTTTAAATCATCGGTTATCTATTGCCTTTCTCTCAAAATCTAGCTGTGATCTGATTAACTTCATCGGAACAATATAATACTATTCATGTTTTCTTAGTATTGTATTGCTCGATTTTGTTCCTACTTAGATGATTGTCTCTGGAGAGACATGACGAGTCAATTGCGCGTTCTTTCACGGAAATTATTGTTAGTCTAAGGAAAGAAAAGGTCATTACTTTTGAAAATTCTGTATATATAAGTCTTAGGAACAAGAACGACTCTTTCAAGATGATAATCATTGCTAATCCAGCAGATAAACAGTAAACGAAAGAAACCTCTATGAAAATTCTGTTCCAAGAGCGTTTCTTTGTGTCTTATTTGCCCATGACTAAGAACATTTTTTTATATATTTAAAATAATATTATTAAAAAATTGGCATAATTAATCAGTTATTACATAGATTACATTATTATTCATGAGCAATCTTATTAGTACGTTTTTTATTCCTTCGAGTCTTGAAGTCTAACTAATGATCGGTTTTGTTAATTTTGAATTTTTAAATAAGATCTATACGTTAATATTTGTTCGATTATGCAATTCGTTAAATAGAACATCGAAGAAGAAAAATATTGTTTTTTTTCTCCTCTCAAACAAATCAATCTTTACTTTATATGACAAAAAATTTTTAATCAATCTCACGTAGATAAATAAAAAACTACATGTGAAATCATGATTAATTTTTGAAAAAAAACATGATATTCGAAGTTAAACTTGATTTCATTCGAAAACTCATAATATCGTACAAGGACATCTGCAAAAAAAATGTTCTTTGTAAATAAATGATTATAAACTATTCATATCTATTTTTATCCCTTGTCAATTTATTTAAATATTTGATTGTTAAAAGGAAAGTTTTTCGACGGAACAAATTTGAACTAGCTTACTTGTTTTTTTTTGTATATATAAATATATGGATAAATAATGCTTGAGAAGTGTACATCAATCTACAAAATGGGGAACATATTGATCATTAATCAAGTACGATGATGACAACAACAACAACAACAACGATGACGAGAACGATAGCAATAGAAGAATCATTTCTTTGCGTTTTTTTCTTCTTAGATGAGTTTATTTCGAAATAAAAATAGAAGAAAAAAAACAGTTTACAAGACAATAGCAAATAATGTTTTCAAAAGGTTAGATATTCAAACGAATAAAACGGGTTGGGATTAATATACATGAGACTAGTTGAACGATAAAGAACTGTTATCGGACCTTGTTTTGATTCTATGTACAGAAAATGAGTTAATCTTGGTCATCGACAAGATCATCCGTGAGAAAGATTTTCGGTGAAATGATTTTAATACGACGAAAATCAATAACAAGTGTAAACATATAAATCAAAAGTGAAATCGATAAAATCCACGCAGAAATAATTGTACTCAGATGATAAATCCAGCCCTACGAAAGAAAAACAAATCCAAGATTTCTTTCTTGCAAAACAAAAATCTCTGCATACAGGAGTTGTTGGTGTCCAGATTTTTTTCTCATTGTTATATTTCACAATTGTAAACGTTTGAAAAGCAATAACTGGAAGTAAAACGAGAGAGAAAAAAAAAGAAAATGTATTCGAATGTATAATTAATATCGAAACTAATAATCTTTTTCTTCCGACAAACATTTACGATGCGTTCATCCTTTTGAAAATAAGATATTTTCTCGTGTCCTATCTAATCTTTTTACATGAATAATTCAAGATGACGAGAGAAACTCGAAAGCACATAAAATGATTAATCTAATCAATCGATCTTTCTACATAACACATCAATAAATAACTCAAGTAAACAATGATCTCAATCGAATTTCTTTGCTTTCCTCATCGATTATTATTATTAGTAGTATTAGTTATTCTCTCTGTGTCGACTACGTGCGGAGGAGAAAACAAAGCTTACATGCGAACAATGCCAGAGTGGATATAATCATGAGAATTCGTCGAATTAACGGAAGAATACGTGTTGAATATAATAGTGAGCGCATCCATGATGAGAGTAACATTTCACAATAAAGTGCGCCGACACTTGAAATGAATGTTAGATATGTTGCAGCTAAACGAACGAAGAAGACATTTGTATGCTAAAAAAAGAGGACAAAGAATTGAGATTATTAATTTTTCTTTCGATTGATTTTACCGGAAAATTTGAGATAATGCTCAAAGTAAAGGCACTAATTGATCCGCAAATGAGGAAGATTAAATTAGCACGTGAATATTTATTTCCACATGTTGGATTATTACGAATTAATTCGGCACTAAAATAGAACGAGAGATGTTCATTGAAGATATTCAAGTAAATCTCTTTAATTACATTTGACGATGACGAATATAAATCGTTATAACCACTTGAAAAGAAAAAAAAATTAGCTTTGATTTTGCTTTTTTCATAAATTCAATGTCATTCTTACAAACAAACGAAGCAAAATTGATTATTTGAGAGTAAATGCATGATTCAGGAGAGTCCGTTGACGATCGACTGAATTGAATATCAATATAAAAGAGAAATTGTTTTTGTTTTCTTCGTCTATTTACCTTATAAACGGAAATTCGACTTTCGAATGGCCGAGCTGTACGGCAATGAAAAACCTAAGAAAAATTCGACTTCGTTTTCAAAATTCTTTGACGATAAAACTCACGAAAGAAAATATGCCAGCGGTACTAACACACATACTGACAATGGGAAGATATATAAAAAATGTTCGATCATATTTCTTCAATCTAAAACAAACAAACAAAATCGAATGAAAAATGAAAAAGAAAGAATTTGTTGTTGTTTCGTGTTATTCTTCTATCTGACAAATGAATAAATTTAAAAAACAAAATCCAAACCGGATAAAAACAAAGAAACATCAAATATCACACATTTTTTATCACAAAAAAAGAAACAATTTCGACAAAAACAACAGAGAAAAAACAAATCATCGGTGTTTGTCTTTGTTTGAGCAAATTCACAATCATCACTTGTTTTCTTTTTTCCGAAAAGTATTTATAAATACAAAACAAAAATATTAATTTGTTACTGTTCAAACGCATAATTGACAAAACCATTCACCGGGCGGTGGCTCATTTAACGGCGGATTCAAACAATCCATATGATACGCTCTACAAAGAACAAAATCAGATCGAATCAAACTCGTATTTTCTTTTAGCGACGATTTACCGATCACAATGATCACAAAAGAGTAGTTCATCATCGTGTTCAACTGTTCCACATTGAATGCATTGTTTACAATCGATACATTGCCAACGATAGGTTTTTATTGTTTTGATGATATTTAAATTTTCAAATGCAAGACATTTGTAAGCATGAAAGTATTTTTCACATGTCGAACAACGTATTAGCTCGTCATTAGCAAGTACACCTTCGGCACACATTGTACAGAATTTAATCGGAGAAATAGTTAACTGGAAAGAAGAATGGAAATGTTCGATATTTTTCATTGAAATGAATGAATGTTTTATTTACTTACTTGAGTTTTTGTTGAAGTTTTCTTCGGCATTTTATTTTTCTTGAGACTAAAATCCGGATCTTTTGTCTCGGATTTCAATTGAATATCAGTCGAATCGTCGGAATGTTCATCGATAATTGTTCGTTTTCCGACGATTGAAATCTCTGGTTTTTTCTCTGTTGTAGTAGTTTCTTGTTTAAGCAACGAAACTAGCAATGATTCATTCGAATATTTATTCGATTGACATTTTGCTTTTAATTTTTGTTGACAAGTTCGTTTGATCGAACGATTGGCTTCGTTTTCGAGAAGAAATTCCCGATCATCATAAACAACTGAATTATTTTCAACTGAATTTTCAATCGAAAGATTTTCGTTAACTGGCTCAGATTTGTGTTCGATGAGAACAGGATTGAGATAGGGATGAACACGAGTTTGACGACGATAAGCTCGTCGTCGATACGAACAGATTTGATCAGTTCGAACTAATTCGATACGATCAGTTGTTTGATGATAGAGCGAAGAATTTTCTTGGCGAATTCGAGTTTGATTATCGATAATAGTCGATTGACGAATGCGACGATCACGTAACAATGACTAAAAACAAAATATGAGATCGATTTTTTTTTTTCTTTTTAAAATCGAAATGAATGCATCATATATTTAATTTAGGTATTAAATATAGATTAACGTGAGTTTAATCATCTGAAATGTTCACTTGAAAGACTAAATCCGCCTATTAAAGATCAAAAACAATGGCGATGAGCCTAATAAACACGCTAAGATAGAATAAGAACTATTCTTTCATTCTTTAACCTTGATAAGATATAAATAATTATTCAACGAACTTACTTGATTATATTTCGATGTTAATGCAATCGATTCATCATAATTTTTTCCTAGAACATGTAACATAGATGCAATCGATATTTGACATAGAGATGTTGATGTCATTGTTATTGTTGCTGTTGATATATTTATCTAAAACATTAAAATTTAGCAAATAGTATAGATGCATACAAAGGCAAAGCAAGCAAAAAAAATAATTGAAAATTTTATTCGAACTAGAAACAATTTTCTTTAGTAATAGTAGTAGAAGTAGTGAGTTGTTTCTTTTTTCTCAGAACATTGGACGGGATTTACAAAATAAATAAATAGATTTATATATATTTACATATACATAGATAAGCACGAGAAGAAGATGTGTTAGTTTATAGTTTTTTGTTTTTTTTTGATTTTATTAGCTGTCAAAATTTGCGTTGTATGTTGTCTAAACGGGCGGCAATTTAGAATTGATCTGACCGTAAGAAAAATTTATTTGATTTGGGTTTTCTATCGACCACCAGTAGATGCTTTATTCGTTGCAACAATAACTGTAACAATAACAGCAACAATTACTAAGATCAAGAGTACAATTGTCAATGAGCAAAGAAATTTTCGTCGATTACATCGTTGATGACATCGTCCCGTCTATATAATAGAAAAAACAAACGAAAATAAATAAATAAATAAATCCGATTCATTTCGATGTAGTAAATAAAAATAACCTTGACGAAAACCAACGAATAATACTTGCCTATGCTACATTTAGTTTCTATTTTTCCTTTTCAACATAGAATATTCATCACACAAACATCGAAAGCAAAGAGTACGTGCAACAAACACACGATTATGCAAGACACAAATCTCATACAGTTGTCGAAGATTCTTCACTGAAATAATGTCGAAGTGTATAACGATTTCGATCTTGACGTTGAAGATTATTCTCATTCGTCATTTCAGTTGTATATTTATGCATATTTTCGACTGAAAAATATTCTTAATAAAAACAAAAACGAAAAACGAATGATGTCTATTCGTACCGAATTCTTTTGAATAAGATGTAGCATGTGTTCGTAATTGATAAACATCGATTTGTTCGATTTCATCACGAAGCAGTTGAACACCTTGAATTTGACTACGAAAAAAGGAAATCATAGAAAATGTTTTCATCTCAATTGAAAATGTACTTTAACAGTTCAATGTATCGATTTGTTTCGTTTTCTTCAGCTTCCGGATGTTCGTAAGACACTTCATCAGCATTGATTGTCGAGTCTTCGAAACCGAGATTGACAACATTTGTTCGATCTATTGTTATTGTTGTTTTTTTTTTGTTAAAAATAAACAATTTTGTTTTGAAAATTTTCTACCTCCGGTAGCCAATGGAAAATATACAAGTAGTATCGAGAATTTATGAAGTAAATCTTCGTAGTAATTGATCGATGCCAATGTAAAACACAGACATTTTTCGAAACTTCGCATGGCTAATTCGCCTTTTAATCTATCGATACGAACGAGAGAGAGAAAAAAAGAAATAAAAAACCCATAAGAATATTTCAATATGAATTTCAAATGAAGAACATTGTCAAAAAAAAGCCCGAAAACGAAACTTACGAAACAGTTGCACTTGCTGACGCTGTCTTTCGAATCAATTCTCGTTGATGATAAAAACTTCGATTGATTCGTTCTTTCAATTTCTGTATTTTATTCCGAAGTTTCGTTGTATCACATGATGTGCCAATATAATAAACGTACTGTCGAAATTTGCCTACGTCCTTCATACAATCATGTAAAGCCTATACGATAAAAAAAAGAAGACGGAAAAGAAATATCGAAATCATGAAATTCGAGATGAGAATATGATGAGTTACTTTGAATATTTCTCGATCATCGGGCACAGTTGGCGTTGTTGTTGGTCCTACTCCTGCTTGAATTTGCCGTGCTGTTGGCATAACATCGATAGGTCTCATCGAGATAATTGTGGAATCGACGACACCGCCCGTCGAGGGCATTCTTGGATTTACTTCAACGAAATGTCAAATCTTTTGTTCTGTTTTTTTGTTTGATTTTGTTTTGTTTTCTTCTTATCTTTTGAGAAACCGAAGAAGACCTTTGGTATAAAAAAGAGAGAGAGAAAAAAAAAGCAGAGAAAATCTACATGAAACATAATAAATAGTCTTCGAGCGCTAGATGCCATTGATTGGTTTCGATTGACAGTAGCGCTTCGTAAGATTCGAAAAAAAAGTCATCCTCTATTAATTAAAATCAATAATCAATTCGATTTACAATGAAAAATTATTTTCAAAACTAAAATATTCAATTTTCAACAGATGACACCAGTCATCAATTAAGCCTTCGAATAGATTTTTTTAATTAATTGAACAGGTTGAAATCTCAATATTTTTTCTATGTTGTTGTTTTTTCTTTGTTCTATTGACTTGACAGAACACGCATTGATCGATTATCATACTAGATTTCTTCTTCAAATAAACCGCAATTGATGCGATATTATCCAGAAGTTGAAATGTCAAAATTATTCGTTCATGTGCGTTTTTTTGTCTCTAGACTGTCTAGGACTGTTAAGTTTTTTTTATTTTATTTAATCTGAATCTCTCTTTTTCGTCAATAAAAAAAGAACTAAAAAATAAATATGTGTAATCATCGAAAACAAAATATCTGATAAAGATATAAAAAAAAAGAACACAAGAGTTCTATGTTCGTCTCTCTACGATTGTGTCGTATTTAAAAGTAAATCATTTGTTTTTGTTGTTGAATTATATCTCGAACGATTCGATGTTGTCATTTGAGAATGTTTTCGTTGATTTGTCAATGTTGTTTCGATATTTGCAAAACGTCGGAATGCTTCGTTGATTAATTTCAATGATTCCAATCGAGTCGAATTCGATAGTGGATGACTGAATTCAAGACCTTTCGAGATTTGTAAGTCAGCTGTTGTCGTATATGTACGCATTTTACTGGTATACAATTCAGGTTTATCATCGTGATTATTTAAGACTAAATTCAAGAATAAAAAAAAAGTAGAAAGAAAGCAAATCAATCTGTGTGCATATTTAATTGGTTATTATCGTGTTTTATGTCAAACTCATGCCACAGGAAATAAAAAAGAAGTAATCATTTAAGTAGGAGTCTGTTTAGGAGAATTTACCTGACCGACTATGGTGCGATTCGTGGGTTGTTGTCATGGATTCTGAAAGTATACTTTGCATACGATCACTGTTAATAATTGGTGTTTCTGGTGAATCAATTGTTTGTTCTTGAGTTGTTTTATGGAGGACATTGAGTTCTTCACGTAGATCACGTGTTTCGTCACGTAATCGTTGGACGGTTTCAGTTAACTGTAATCAAATAAATAAGAAATCGAAATGATAAGCAAAAGCAAAAGTTTCTCACTTGTTTTTTATCATCGAGTTCATTTTCGAGTAGAGCGTTTTGTTCTAATGCATAGTTTAATTTGGTTTCAAATGTTGAAAGACTATCTAACAACGTTCGTTTACCTTAAAAAGAATCAAAGCTTGACAATTTAATACAAGGAAACTTTTCTTGAAATTACTTCGTTCGAGATCATCGTTTGTTTGTTCTAATTCTCGAATATATTTCGTTAATTTTGTGTTGACATTTTTACAATTATTAAGTTCATCTTGCATTTGATCGAAACGTTGATCGAACTGTTGAATTGTTTGATCTGTACGTTCTCGATATTGTTCATTTTGTGTACGTTCAACGAAAAGATCTTGTTGTAAACGTTGATTTTGATTTTCTAATTCTTTTAATTGTACTTCTAATTCTCGTTCATAATTTAACGATGATTGTTGATATTCATCGAATTCATTTTCGATTTGTTCGTAACGTTTTCGATATTCGACATAAAGTTGATAAGCTTCATCGAAATTCGTCGGTTCATTTGATTGATTTGACATGAACAAAAACCAAAAAGTCTTATATCTGAAAAATAGTTTCTTTTTCTTTATCTCGACAAAAAAAAACAAACGAGCAAACTATATAAGGTTGAACAAGATAGATGTAGTAATTCGAATAGAATGTGTAACTTAAGCATAATGATCATATTTTGAATGATATTGCGTTAAGTCAAAATAAATAAATAAACTGAAAAGAAAAGTAAGCTGTGGTATATAGATGCAAAATAGGAAAATGCCAAACGAACAAACAGAAAGAGAGAGAGAGAGAAAAAACACGAAATATAGGGTTCGATATTGTATTTTTTTAGTGAGAATTGTCTTGACTCGGATTTTCTGGTGGAGTTATTCGAAAACAATAAATACCAAATGCATCACATAATTCTTGACATACTTTCACATTGTATCGAAGTAGATCATACAAATTGAACACCTAAAACCCAAAGAAGAAGAAGAAAAAAAAAGGTGTAATCTATCTCATTTGTCGACCTTTTCTTTTCGCATTATGAACGTCTCGCATAGGTATGTTAGGTGTGCACATATACTTGAACTTTAATGAGAAATGAATGAGATGTGTTTGTACTTACGAGAAACAACCAAAAGAATGCATATTCACCGATAAAACAATTAAAATATTGATTAATACAAACAGCTATCGGACCGATATAAGCCGTATCCCAGACATTGATAATACTTTTCGACATATGAGCAACCTAGAGAGATGAACACCAATTATTGTTCGATTTTATAATTCGTATATTCGATTTACAATTAATCGATTGGTGATTTTTGAAAAAACAATTCCATAGCAAAGTAGATGTAATGCAGGATGACTTTGTAATGACTGTGAAACTGAATGATTTGAAGCTATATAAGCGAGAAAAAGAAGAAGACCAATAGGCCAAACAGGAAAAAGAATGCTCGTGCCCTGTAGAAAGAAAGAGAGAAGAAAAAAAGAGTTTTAATTAAAACAAAAAGCAAGCCGAAGAATTTTTACAGCAACAGTTGACTTATTTCGTCCACAGCCACCTTGAGAAACTGTATGAAGATTATTCATTGAACTACAAAATGTTGAACCGAGCATTAGTAAAGCAGCAACAACACGACATTCGATGTCCAGTACTGGGATCTATTCAACAGATTGAATATTCGATATTTTGAAAGTAAATCAAGTAAACAAACCGTTTTCGACCAGAGATTTGGAAAGAGAATTGAGAGAATATACGTGACAATAAATGAAAATTGTGCTTCCGTACAATCCATTCTAGTACACACGAAATAGAAAAGCAATGATTTCCAAATGAAATAGCTCACTTTCCAAAGCGTAGCTTTCCCGATACATATGTTTGCCAATGTGCACAATAAAAAGCTAGATAAGCAAACATACAACACCAGAACATCAACCATGGTCGTAAACCAAGTTGTACTGCACAGCAACAAGCAATTGTAACGAATACTAAAATAATAAAACAATGAGAAAAACAATCGAGTTAATCATTGAAATCACCTGTTGATACTGAATCACAACCGTGGTCAAAAAGTTCGCCTAAGGGCGACGAAGTTTTTGTTCGACGTGCTTGTTTGCCATCGATAGCATCCAACGATTGGTAGATAAACAATCCCAGTGCAGTAAAAAAATACATCCACGGTGTACACTAAACATATTCAATTGTCAATAAGCACGCAACATCCTTCGATTTTATATTAACCTGCTCTTTTCCACCATCAGTCAGTACCATTAATAAAACACTTGTACCAATATTTATTATTAGTCCAACAATAGTTATCAGATTGGGTGCGACCCATATTGGGCAAAATTGAACTAGCCATGTCCAATATTTTTGCATAAAAGGATCGAATAATGTCGTGCCTTCGGACGAATATTTATGTTCTCTTAAACGTCGTATTTCTTGTTCATTTAATACAATTGGTAGACGTCGTATGGCTTCTTTTGCATTGTTTTCTAATTTGTGAGTTTTTTCTGTTAATTGTCTGACATTATCACGTATAGCTGTTTTAATATTATTGCCATCGAAAGATCGATTCGCTGACATTGCTCAAATGAAATCGAATAACGAACGAAAAAAAAAGGCAGAGACAAACAAACGACAACAATATAAATAAAATAAATTTATCTGAAAATATTTCAAAAAAAAAGAAAAAGAACGAGATCGTTATGGTTGAATAGTTCACTTCTTTCTGACGAGTCATTAACATTCGTTTACTTAGGCATTCTATCTTTCAGGTATCAATAATAAAGAAAAATACTATATGAAAATATTTAAGCGTATATACCGTACACACGTAGGAAAACGAGAAGTTCTATACTCCAGTGTGTAAATATCGAATGGGTGAAAAAACGGGCAGAGAATGAGAAAGAGAGAGAGAGAGAGAGAAAATAGTAAAGAAAGGAAGAAAAAACGTCTAATCTGTCATGTGCATACTTTCTTTCAAGGCTAGTCATTCAGCCTCACCTATTTTTTTGCTCCTGTTAATTTAACTACTCTACTGATAGTGCAATCTGTCTAAAAGAAAATTCTAACAATGAAAACTATGTTGAAATAAAGAAAGAGAAAAAAGCAAGAGACATTTTTTATTTAAACGAAAAAGTAAACTATTGCGTTCTTCACTTTTTTGTGCTTATTTCAAAAAGAACATACACACACACACGCGCACAACATCAATCAAAAATAATAATAATAATAATAATAATACTAAGGATCACATGTAGAATTTGCAGTTTTCTTTTTTCATTCAGCAATGTAAATATCAGACATCATGAGATTCTATTGAAATATTTAATCTATGCCGAAGGCGCGATGGAATAGCTCGATAGAAATCTTCAATCGAATAGATTCGAGTCCAATCGATATTTGTGGGTTTAAACCAAAGTAAACGACGATTCAATAAATCGATGAGATTCTGTTGGCAACCTAGAGAAAATGGACTGGATTTTTTCGATTTTAAATAACGATAACGCCATGAATTGATCTTTTCATTTGTTGTATAACCCGTTGCAATCTAACAAATCGAACTGAAATAGAACATTGAAAAAAACGAGTTCACTCTCTACTTGAAACAGTATCGTGCAGCAAAGGCCACTTGTCCACGTTAGATGCAGCACTGCAATCGATGTAAACCAGAGAACAGCTGGTGAACAAACAAAGACTTGTTTTAAACCATCGATTATGGTCTCGGACTCGAATAGGTGACAATGATCACGATAGACTAGAAATGTTCGTGTGTTATGTATTCAAAGATTATTCGTTGAAGTCAACTTACATAAATATGCTCCATGTAGATTGAGAGCGAGACAGATAGGTGTAAAAAATAAAAATCCTGTAAAACATTGAAGATTCTTTTCTCCAACGCAATTATCAATCCACTGGAAAGAGAAGAAAAAATAAAGGATTCATTTAATTTATTTGTTTTGAAATTTCCGTTTATCGTTTTGGCTCAAATAAATGTAAAAGAAGCTCGATCAATGCTTAGAATAATATTGATTTTAGAAAAATCAGAGAACTCTTACGGGACAATGATGATCAAATTTCGAAATACATCGTTGACATTCGCGACAATGTTTCGATCGCATTGGCCGTCGAATCAAACAATACGTACAGAAAGTTTCATAATCAAATAAATTATCTTCAACTAATTCGATAATACTCTTCGAAAGAAAAAAAGATAGAAAAAGAGAATTCAATTAACGATATTTTCTTCTTACTTGCAGCTGTTCATCACGATTACTGACAAGAACGCCTGGGTCACGTTTTTGTGCAAGATAATAATTTGTCCACGAAAAATAACTGCTGATGAGAAGACATGCAAATGACAATGAAAATACGTGGACATCTATCAATAGAAAACTATATTCATCATTATTTCAATGAAAGTAAATCTCAACGTACATTGAAGAAAATAATAACAATAACAAACATATAGCCAAAAGATTGAAGCTTGGGCAATAGCAATCGGGAGATAGTCATCAATATGATTATCAAAGAAAATCCTAGAGAATTAACAAAAAAAAAGTGATTTAATAAAAACGAATGATAAATTGAATTTACATGGTGTATCCTTTGGCAAGTAGGCATAGAATGATAACGAGAATAGCTTTGTAGATTATCGAGAAATTTAATTGAAGAATACAAGCAACGAATATAAGAATTAGATAGGGTAATAATTTTGTTCCCATGCGACGAGCATTTTTATTAAATTGTAAGATTTTGGGTAGATTTTCATTGGAATGTTGTTGTGCACCATGTATTGGAAACATGTGATGATTGGCAGACCATCGTCCGAGAAGAGCAGATGGCATTTGATTCTTCAAAGAAAGAAATTCAAAATATCACGAATAGATTTGAAATTCAAAGCATACATCAGAATTTCGAATATCGGTTTTTGCACCAGCATTAAGAAGAAGTTGGATGGCTTCTCTATTCGAACTTGAAATGGCATAATGAAGTGCCGTGGATTGATTAATTGGATTTTGTAGATTGATTTGAGCACCGAGACTTGATTTAAATTTAATTAGTTTTTGAGAGAGAAAAAAACAATATATTCAATTAATTTACCGAATCAATAGTTGAGTAGGATCACGTTGTTTGATTCTTAGAGCAGCATGCATCAATGGTGTCATGCCATGTTTATCCAATAAATCGATATCTTGTCCTTTTGCAATTAGATATGCGAGAATATCCACATGACCAAACATACTTGCCAAATGAACCGATGAGAAACCTTTTTTCAATCGAAATTTAAGTGATTTCAAAGAAAAACAACGGCAAGAATCTACCTTCGCCATCGAATAATGTTGCTTGTGCTTGGTGTCGTAGTAAAAATACGACCATCGGCAGTTTACCATCACGAATAGCCCAATGTAATGGTGTTGAACTCAATTCACCACCAATAGCATCGATTTGAGCACGTTTATTAATTAAATATTCAGCTATTTTAATTCGATTATTAATCGCTGCCCAATGAAGTAGCGTGATATTTCCATCAATGGGTGTTGAAGCTAGATGAGGTTCAGATTCAATGAATTCAACAACACGATCATAATAACCGTATTGTACAGCACTATAACAAGAAAAAGAAAACTGCTATTACATTGAAATGTTTATTTTTTTTTGGTATTTACGTGACGAGATCTGCTGTATGAGGATCGGGCGGTGGTGGTTCAGCAATCATTGAAGCTCCTTCGACTGGATACGGTGGTGGTTTATTTACGCCACCATTTGTAATACTAGGCTGAATGAAAAAAAAACAGAATTGTGATAGACAAAAGTAAAAAATCCTTTTTTTTTTACTTCAGTTGATTTCATGTCCCGGCAGGAGATTTGATTATTTTAACATTGTACAAGAGTTCGTTTGATTAATCTCCTCTGGTGAACCGACTGATTTCGATTGAGAACGAGAGTAAAAAAAAATTCGATCGCAGGACAATTTCTTTTTTTTTTCTCGTCAGTGAATATATGATTCATTAACGTTGACAAGGACGAGAATAAACAAAAAACTCTTCATGTGAGTTTTCTATTTATGAATGAAAATGTTTTGTTTTTCTCTATACAAATTGATACAATCATTACTATAATAATCTGTTGTGATGCGAAAAAAACGCTTAATATTTTCATTCATTCGAGATAATAGTTTCTTTTTATTCGTCGTTATTTACTATTTCAATAGGAAAAAAAGAGGACGCTGGTGTCTTATCGAAGATAGACGGCGTACTATGATGATAGTGCAGTTCAACTAGTTAATTCTTAGTGGCACAGCTGCTGATTCTCTCTCATTGTAGAGAAACAGATGATATAAATAAGAATATGAATTTACGAAAAATTTTATTGCTTGACGATCGATGTCAAAATCATATTGAATTCAATGAATGTGAACTAGACAGTATGATTCTTTGTTTTTATTCATTTAATTAACATTTAAATAGCACCAAAAACAAAATGTAAATGTGTCATAAATATGATGGGCAATATCGAATAGACGAGTAGGTCAATCAATATTTGCAAATGAAAAAAGAAACTATCGACAATGTATATGTTTGTTTATCAAGAAAAAAAAAGAGAAATAACATCAGTTACAGTTTTGTATTTCAATTTTCCACATCTCTAATTCGAAGTGCTATCGATCGGACTCATATGGTGAACAAAAAGAAGATTTTTTATCATTTTTTATCTGACTTGATTATATCATTAGATGACAAAACAGACAAGACAAATTAGCGTAATGTTTTATAGAACATCTGTCAAACGGAAGAAAGACCAGATGGAATTTCATTTCCTTTAATCATTACCTTGACCCAGACTATTTAACTAAGAAAGAGAAAAAAGAAACTATCAATCGAATTTATCAACATTTTCTTTTTGACGTAATAGAATCATAATAAATTTATTTGTTCTTCTTCTTCTTTGTCGGTAGTTGATGGTCCGAGAATATCTTATCTGATCGATGTCAGTTGTTCATCGATCGAATTACATATTATTCTTTGAAAAAATACACTTTACAAGTTTATTCCTTTCGATTGTGTCTCGTTGATAGACTAGAACATTATTTATTTAACAGAAAATTACTGCTTAGATTAGTAATCGCTTTTTTTAGTACTTTATAAATGTTGAATATCGAAACTAAGTGTTCTTAGAATAATATTACGTCGTCGATAATAATGTTGAGTTTCTCTTCTCTTCATCAATAATAATAATAACAACGACAACGACAACGACAACAACAACGTTTTTTTTTCTATCATTATTATTTTATCCATTTGATTAGCTAAATTTCATTCGCGTGTGTATATTTTGTCTGTTGTCTATCTTAAAAAACATCTGAACAAGATTGTGCAATGCTCATCTTTACACAATAACAACATCGACAATACACATCAAACCCATTAAAGTACAGTACGATGATCAAAGTAGATTCGTTTGTTCACCAGTCGAATAAGTATTAAGCAATCACAATAACATTATTGCTTCACTTTTTTGTCTCATATTTTTCAAGTGCTGCGAGAGACCCTTGCATTTTCAATCATTCATAGACTGTCTAAAGTCTACTCACTTGTCGTAATCGCTCATCTTTCAAAAGTTCATTGTTTCATTCACGTACACAGTCAATCCTTGTTCTCTTCTCATTTTTTAAATTATATCTTTTTGTATACTTTTACTCATATATACCCTGTATATATATATTAATCAAAAAAGAAACCCATGAAATGATACAATATATGTATATGTAAAGAAAAAATAATCAATATACATACATACAGACACTAGATTCTTCGTTTTGCTTGCTGACAATATCATCAATAGTCATTTGTGCGTTATCAGATATGATTTTAGTGCGAGATAGTTTTCTTTCTTCTGTCGTCATCACTTATGTTCGCCTGTCAGATTTGATGACTTTGCTATTGTACATATACGTACGTTTATAGACGAGATGATGCAACAATCATTCCATGACTACAATGACCCACTATAAAAATTAATCAATTGGGATTTCTTTTTTTTTTCTTCTTATGTATATATCAAGATGACGATTGACGAACGATGTCAAGAGAACAACGGAAGTAACCTTGCCATTAAAGAATAATAAAAAAGAAAGAAAGAAATATAATATTTGCTAACCGAAACTGGCCAACCTTTTATCATCAGTCAAATAATCATTACTATTGTCATTATTATCTTCTTATATATATACGCACATGTATGTAATGATTTCATACGTTGATTCTAGCCTTGATAGTTTATGTTTTGTATGATTTTTTACAGATGTGCGCGATTGAACATACATCACATACGATTTAAACTGACGCGTATACTTGTCAAAAAAAAGACCAAGTAAAATTAGACAAGTGACATATTTAACCATCATTCGCTCTCTCTCTCTCCCTCTCTTCTCATTGCTTTCATTTTACTGCTCACATTAATAACGGCAAGCAAACGAAGAGAAGCGGAAGGAGCAAATATTTTAATGAGTCAACTTTAGTGGACGTAGAAAAGTAAAGAGACGAAGAGAGAGCAAGAGAAAGACAGAGAGAAAAACGAAGGTAACCACTCGATAATAAATGTGTCCAATGAAGCGATGTCGGTGCCAAATCAATTGATCACAATAGTTACTTATTACGTTTCTTATTCACCTGTTCGATCAGTCCTATCATTACCATGACCTACAGCATATGAATACCAGTAATAAGCAGTGAAAAAAAATCTTTTCGAAAGAAAACACTTGGCATTATTTACGTCTACACATATTCGCGTATGAAGAAAAGGTAACGAAGCGCGTAAGTGCTTTTCATACATAATACATACAACTCCATATCATGAATATAAAACATGTTCAGGCGAAGAGATTCGTTTCTTTTTCTTCTTTTTCTTCTTCTTCTACTTTATTCGAACAGTTTGTCGTTGATCGCAACGAAGACTTCGAAGAGAAGGTTAGCTATAACGTAATCAATGTATAACTGCACAATTTTTATTAGAATGATGTAAACGAAAAATGAATCACGACTATTTAAGTTTTCATCTAATTCCATTCAATCTATGAAATGTAAAAAAAAAACTAACAAATAGTGAAAGAAGTTATTCTGCTCTTTGAAGTTGATTCATTCGTTCTGCATCATAAAAAGAAGAAAAAAAAGGCATCTATCTCATATGCTGTTGACTAGTTAAGTTCGACTGTCTTCGCTCTCTCTCTCCCTCTTTCAGGTTTTTTTTTTCTTGTTCTTCATCTCCATCTAATTCCATAGGACACAAACCTTGAGAGTGTGCGAATGAAAGACGATAAAAAAAACCGTATGTCCTGTTTTTTTTTCATTCTTTCTATTCATTCAATTCTATTTTGTTGACGTACGACACGCGTATACATCCCAATCGTAGTTGATTTTTTTTTCTTGTAAATTATATTTATTTCGAGACATTGATACATCGGAGGAGTAGGAGAAAGACAGAAAAACGACGTTGAGAGGGCAAAAAAAAGAACAAGATTTTGATTTTATTCACTTATGCACGCATTTGATTCTCCAATGTCTAACTGAGTATGTCAAACACGTACATATGACTACACGTGACAAAACTTTCTCGAGGTGTTTCGTCACATTATTGTTTTTTAGTTCTCTTCTTATTTTTTTCCCTTTGAAATCAATCATTGAATGGTTGATGTCAATACACAAACGTGAATTTTGATATTCGTTGGTGTTTGACTTTGAACTCAAGTTCGTACGTATAGATCGTCATGACGAACTTTGATTTGCTTACTTTCATAGTTTAATAACGTTTCTAACCAGAAGGCGGAGAAATAAATAAACTTTCATTCATGTTTGTATATGTATACAGTCTCGATTGACAAATAAAGAACTAGGCAGATTTTTACGTAACATTTTTTTTCCTTTACTTGTATTCAATATAAATATATTATTCATTCAAGCCTTTAACCTTGATGTTATTCGTACTGTTGCTGTTCTCTTTGTCCTATTGTTACTATTGAGAAGATGTGAGCATTAATTTGATTAGAATCAAGCTGACTTTATAATATATATGTATACACACATTCAATGTGTTACTCTATTTTTTTAGTTTATTCTACTATTTGTCACAGCAGAAGACAGATTCTCATTTCTTTTCTTTTCTTTTTCTTCTCTTCTTTTTTCTTTGTTCTTTGATTGAATAAGAGAATTTAGTTTTGCATATGTTAAAGAAGGATAATAAGACTCTCTTAAGTCCTCTTATCGGACATTTATAACGAGATGGATGAAAATAGTCATTCAAACGTAAGATTAAATAGTTACATTTCATCTGTAAAAGACATTGACTCCCACCTATTATCATCATTGATTTGTCATCGACTAGATTGAAATCACATATCGTTTATATTGTGTCCCATTCTACAGATTTCTTTTTCTTTTACCGACTGCCATACTCATTATTTTTCTATAAAGTGGCACTGAGAGAACAATATACACACACCCATATATATATATATATATACAATTGTCTACTCCCTGATGTTTGATATATATATATATATGTATATATACGGGTATATTAGAGAAAGAAAGAGACGAGATGTGATGCATTATTCTTTTTGTCTCTCTCTGTAGTTTTTTTGTAGCTTGTGGCTGAACAGTTTGGGCACTTCGCATTTAACTGAGTCAATAAACTGATGTCGGTTGCATCGGATATACTCTCGTTTTTTTCCCCTCCTCTTTCTTTTCTACTCGCTTGTTTGGGCTCACAAATTAGGGTTCTTTCGTTGCTCGTTTCATTTTTTTTCTCTATTGCCTGTATCGAAATTGTTGGTCATCAATCTAACTTGCGCTCGATTAATTATTCCGAAAGCCTACTAGCGCTCTTTCACTTATAAATATAAATGTATGTATACATATTTGAGGGTGAGTGACATAGCGACGAGACAATTTTCCGGTTCATTAGTCCTTGTTCTCCATGAAATCTGAATCAAATGTATCCATCCATTGACATACGTCGTATACACATACACACGTACGATATATGCACAAATTATTTGTTCATTACAATGTTGCTTCTCTCTCGTTATCTTACGCAATCACCTAGTTGAAGAAACCATCATCATATACATACGTTCTTTTTCTTTCAGACGTGCATATCTTTCTTTTCTTTCATCAACAAAATACAATTTCATAGATCTATCTTTCGACATCGAACAATAAAAGAATTAAAAAAAAACCGTATAGATTTTTTTACATGTATCAATGATAACGACGATGATGATGATGATCTATGTGTTATGTACCTTACTACCATTGGAGAAGTTCAACAAGAATATATATATTCGTCGATGCTGACAATATAGGTGAGATAGTAGTTGTTGTAGTAGAATCGAGAGATTGAGACAGACAGACAGAAAGAAAGAGAGGGAGAGAGAGAGAGCGAAAAAGAATACGAGAGAACGAGAGAATAAGAGAGCGAGAGTAAAGAATGAGAAGAACTTGACATTTGTTTAATCAAATAACAACTGCATTTTGACACCATTCGATTAGAATATGAAAAAATAAATAGATGCAAAAGACAAGAGAAATAGAAAGGTATAGTATGTGTGATCCTCAATAGGCGGAAAACGGATTAGATATGTGATGGATATACATTTTCTTTAACGTATGCCGTTAATCTCAAACTAAAGGTTTTACTTTAAGCAGAAAAAAAATACAATAATAACAAAATACTAGAAAAGAAAAACAAAATTCAAATTTATATTCACTACGAATATACTCTTTTCTTTTTCTTTTGTTGTTTCTAGAATGAACAATGATTGTACTTACATATATTTCCGACTTTTTACCACCATAATAATAATCTTAACCTTAACAACACGTGTATCATTAACATCTACACTTCTTCCTATTTATCCATGCCATTATAAAGATTTAAATCAACGTATCTACAAATGTGACATATGTACGTGTCAATTGTCACCACCGTTATTTTCAACATCAAATTTATGTTCGTCATTATCAACGAAAATACCAGTGATTTGTTCAGATAATAATATAAATACAACAAATCAATTGTCAAATGAACAACTTCTACGCTCGAGACTTGACGAAATCGAATTTGAAACTGATCATCAATGGTCAACACAATATTCCATATCAACGAAACAAATATTTAATAATCTTAATTTCGAATTCGATTATTTCAATAATGATATCATAAAAAATTTATTCAATTTCGAACAAATATGTTCATCATTGAACAATTCTCGTTTGACATTCTATCGTTTACAATCAAGTCTCACATTTCAACAAACATGTTCATTAACTCTATTCTCTCTACGTTTTCTTGATTCAACTATTGACAATCATCAATTGATATCATCAACAAATCCTGAAACATTAATCTTCTACAATTGTTCATTTTCATCTTTGATCGATTTCAATTTTACACGTACAACAACATTGTCATTTTACTATGTCAAATTCTATTCCAAACCATTTCTATTGAAATCATTATCAACACTTACATATTTAACTTTAACTCATACAACCAATTTTGAATTACTCGGTTCATTTTCGAATTTAATCTATTTAGATTTATGTCATACACAATTAAATGATTTGCAATTAAATAAACTCTTGACTCAAGTTGATATGCCCGATTTAACAACATTAATTCTTTCGAATAATCAAATTACTTTATTAAAAACAAAATTTCCATCAACAATACGTTATTTAGATCTTTCAAATAATCATATCCGATCACTTGATTATACATCATTTAAATCTTTATATTCATTAAATACATTAAATCTAAGTTTTAATTCGCCATTAGATATTCAACAAGATACATTTACACGCATACCATATCTAGAAGTTTTGGATTTAACATCGATTTTACCATCGATACCGTTCGATGATCTTTTTCTCCCGTTACAAAAACTTCGACATTTAAATATATCGTCGAATAATCTTCAAATTCTTCCGCGTTTACCTGTGCCATATGATGCTCATACAATTGTAAGTTATGATCATCATTTACCTGTTGTATATGTTGATGCATCGTTGAATAAACTAACTCGTCTTGATTTTGATATATTTTCATCGTCATCTACGCAAGATAAATATATTATCTCACTTGATCTAACGTCAAATCAAATCGAAACATTTCAATTACCATCATTAAGTTTAACAACGGATATGAAACGACGTGGACCATTAATCGAATTAAATCTTAAACAGAATCCGTTCGTATGTGATTGTACTCTGTATGAAAATATCTTTTCATTATTACAACAAAATGATCGACCGACAAATCATCAACAGCAAACCAATTTATTCAATTGTAAGTCAAAAAATCGTGCTAATGATAATGATGTTTGTCTACAAGTGTTAGTCTAATGAGAAACAAATTTAGTCTTGTGTCGAAGAGATTTTTAATAAGTCCAGCTGTTCTAATTTTCTCTCGTTGACATATCAATGACGACATGTTCTGCATAGAAATTATAAATGATTAATTCGATCGGATATGACTAAATCTACTAATAGATCGTTTTCTATTATAATTTTATCAATCGAAAAGAGAGAAAAAATCTTTTTTTTTTGCCTCCTTCTTTTCGATTGTTACATCATCTGAATAGTAATATTTAGTTTTATCTAAACAAATCTTTTGATGAAAAGGTCAGAGCAAGTTCTGGTTAATTCAATGTGCATTGTTTTATAAACATATATCAATATGTTTGTTTCTGTTTTAGTACCTTCTTATCCTCAAAATTCCTATCCATCTTCTGATGTTATTCCCTATGTTCAACCAACGAATATGTTAAATTATCTTCGAACACGTCGTCAATTATTACTATCATCGCCTGTTCATCTCCTAGCACAAAATCTTGTTAAACAAGCTCGAATTAAATTACTACATCTATCGGATTTAACTTGCCGAGATATGATTAAACCAAATGAAAGTCATTCATTTTTCGATTTAACATCAACGAATAGTTTCTGTTCATATACAAAATTTTGTCCAGCAACATGTTCGTGTTGTTCATTATCGACATCTCAATTTCTAACAGATACTTGCAATTGTTATGATCAATGTCCATTAGAATGTAAATGTATGCATTCGGCTGATCGAACAGTAAACTATGTTAATTGTTCGAATCGTTATTTAACTCGAATACCAACGAATCTGCCGCATTCGACTACACATTTAAATCTTAATAATAATCAAATTTCTAATCTTGATAAGAATTTAGCCGATCTAACAAAATTAAAATCTTTATCCATAGCAAATAATCGACTTGAATCATTGACTGATAATGAATTTTCGAAATTAATTCAAATCGAAGAATTAGATCTGTCATCGAATCAAATTCAAAGTATACATTTACGAACATTTGCTAATCTTTTCAATCTTAAACAACTTCAACTACATCATAATCCATGGATACCGAAATTCTATCAAACCAACGGAGAATTTCAATCGAATGTACGTTTAAATCTATTAACCTATGGCAACAATCTAGTCTGCAATCGATCATCGTCCTACTCTTTCGAAAGTCCATTGACAGCCGATGATTGTTGTAAATATTCGACAGCAGATTCGTGTCAACAATTGATCCATCACAATGAACATAATCCTGCATTCGATAGTGAAAATTTATTGAATGAAAAAAATCAAAATCGTTTCTATTCACATGAATTCATACGAATTTTATTTCATCCAAAATATCGTTTCTATGTGATCGTTGGTTTGAGTATATTTATATTGATTTTAATATGTTTAATTATTTTATGTATGATTATTTGTCTATGTCGAAGGAAAAAACAAGATAAACATCCATCACCGGTCGAAAGAAAATTATTAACAAATGGAGATCTCAAAAAGACCGTCAATCATTATCATAAATCATTGCCAACAACGTCAGCAACACCTCCGCAAATCTCTCTCTCGGCATCAACGACAGCCATACAAAAATTGCTCAATTCAACTCGACAGCAAACAGCTTATCAACATCAAGAAAATGATGTTTCAATATCGTATTCAGATAATGACGATGATGATGATGTTTACGCATCAATTCCATTGACTGTATCTCAAACTGATTTAACGCCCGTTATTCGTCCTCAACCAGCTGTTCCACCACTACCTCCTCCTCGTCAAACTCAACAGCAGCAGCAGCAACGTCTTGTGTCCAATCGTCCTGTTTCTCATTCATCTACAACATCAACTTCAACAACAATTCGTTCGTTTGTCTCAGGAGTTAAACGTACGAATTCAACGAATTCCAAACAAGCGGCACCATCATTAGCACCAGCTCGTTCTTGTCTACAGATTAAACTCGATGCATTAGTTCTCTATTCGATAAACGATAGCGAATTAGTTCATGGAAATATCGGTGCCATGCTCGAAGATATGTACGGCAAACGTTTTAGTTTCTATTTCTTACATCGTGATCGAATGCTTGGTGAACTCGATTGGTTAATTGAAAATTCTTGTGTGACAATCATTATTCTACGTAAACCATATCATATTATTCATGATTACATGAAAATCTTATCGACATGTTCATCAATAAAAATCTTTCTCATTCTTGTTAATGACGAACCTAATCAACCAACGAAATCAACGTCATTGAAAGCAAGAGAAAAAATTTGTAAACTCTATCGAACAACGAATGTTTACGAATGGAATCCCAATCCATCGGCGCTTATTCATGAACAATTAGAATTATTTCTCGAACAAAATTGTGGTTCAGCAACATATGTACCTTATTGAATTCGGCGTTTTTTTTCTTTCTTTCTTTCTTTCCTCTTTTTACATATTATACATAACACATACTATTTTCACTTTTCACATTTTGTTAGAATCTAACCCGGTGCTGCGCGACTATTCTTGTTGTCTTACACCTTTTCTTTTGCTGTAATTCTGTGTGCGTGCGTGTGTGTGGATAAAATAAAAAAAATGTGAATGATGATTAAACAACTGATAGTTGAAACTTGAAATTGATTACGTTTTGTCTGAGTTCAAATGTAAATCATACTTGAGTATAATAACGATCGATGCAATTTTAATGTTTAAAGAGAAAAAGAGAAAGTTTCGTTCTTCTTTCTTCGTCTTTCGTTACTAAACAGCGAGTACAAACGACAATTGAAATTTTATGTTTGTTCTTCTCTCTCTCCCTTTTTTTTCTTGTAATGTAGAAGAAGAAAAAATGAAAGAAATTCCATTTATTCATTTTCGTTTTATTCTTCTGTCCATTTTATTCAAAACATTAAAATGAATGAAATTCGACAATTGTGTACAACATCATCATCACCTGGTAAACATCTCGATGAAATCCTTGCACTTTTTCATGCTTGTCCACCTCAATATCTTCTTCCTTCACTTTCACTCATCGGTCAATCGATATCATGCATGTCAATTGAACAATTAGACATTCAAATAGTGAATCATCAATTATTTTTAATAATTCGACAATGGTCCGAACGTTTATTACAATTATGGTTAGTCAATGGAACATTGAATGGCGATGAACATCGAGCTTTGTTCTATACACATCAATTATTTAAACTTTTATCCGAATGGTTAAATCAACAGGAGACGATTTTGATTGATCATGATAATCAAGAACTTATCAAACGGGTTGTAACGGATTTGTTTGTTGAAGAGAATTTTTTGAATACATTATGCCGAGTTATTTGTCAATTAATAATCAATGAAAACGAGGAACCACATAGTTCGGCAACAAGTAATATATCGGTAAATAGAAGACGAATAAGAAGAAAGGACGTTTTTTTTATTTGAATATTATTTCGATTCGAAGTCTAACGAATGGATTTACTAAGGTTTCAGAAAATAAATAGACATCGAAAATTTTTCTTCGTCGGATTAATAATAAAATTGTGAAAGAAAAGAGAATCTTCGAGCAAGTTCGTCTGTATTTTTTATTATGAGTTGAAGTTGTGTTTACTCTTTCGTTTTTTTCTTTCTCTCTCTTTATCGAATCGAAAAAACACAAATGAAATAGGCGTGGCCGTTTATTTTTCTTGTAATGCATTTTTGTGTTTTTGTATTCACAGGATGATGAAGATCATGTTTCACCCGAAGATATTCATATTCAAACTCAAACATCCGACGATCAAGCTGAACAAGCCGATGTTCTCGATGTTCTATTTCGTTGTATCAATTCCTTAGTTATTCTCTTCAGTCATCCGATTTTAATCAGTAATAACTCAGCAACCAAACGGCTTACACCGTGTCTACTCGATTGTCTGAATTCAACATTATTTATTCAAACATCGACTAAATTTCTTCAACAAAATCTAAGCAAAGAAAAAATTCATATTCGTTCGATATTTCTTCTATTTACTTGTTTGGATTATTGTACATTATCGACAACAACAAGTACATTACAATTAATACCATCGATTCGAAAGATTCTTCATTTTTGGTGTGAAATTCCTCAGACAACAGACGATGATACATCACCGTTAATTCTTCGTCTTGTTCGTTTAATTAATCGGCTCGCTTTATCAAATAAAGAATCGATTATTCAAGAAAATCTCTGCGCATTTCTCGTGCCACATTTCGAAAAATTATGTCTTACAAATGAAATTATCGATGATATCATTTCATTATTTCTTACTCTTTCAACAACTATCATCGGCAAACGACATTTACGTCGTTTAGGTTACGTTCAATTGATTCTTCCAATATGTAAACGTTTTACTAATTTTTGGCATCCATTAGCTTTACTTTTGACACAACGTGATTTGAATCAACCATCATTTGTAAAGAAATTAATTCATTTACTTACACAACGGACAATCTTTGTTCTTCAAACGCTAGCAACAGCATCGAACGATACATCATTCGATTCAACAATGCCATCGACAAAAAATCAAGCAGCAATCTGTGCAATTGAATGGTTAATTTTATTTCGAACAAATTTTCTTTCATTTTCATTGATTATTAATGAATTAATTAATTATACGAAAAAAGTCAATTTAATAAATACATTAATCGATACAATTCTTGTCCTACAACAAGATGAAGAAAGTCTACCGAAACTTATTGAATTAATGCTTGAACTTCTTTGGACATTTACATTTAGTCAAACGACAAATATCGAAGAAATTCTTCAAAAACGTTTAGATTTTCTACGTTGGTTAAAAACAAATATGAATAATTCATCAACAAATATTCAAGTCATATCGCAAACAATACTCTACATGTTAAATATGAACGAGAAAAATCTTAGTATGTGTGCGTGCGTTTTCGTTGATTCATTTTTCAATGCCTTGCTTTTAGATCGTACGAGTATTAATACTCATCGTTCATCGCCTCGAACAAATAATTTTATTTGTATGATTAATTGTGATGATTCTCATCAAGATCTATGTATAACTATTCGTGATCGTTTACAAAGTGAATATCACTATACAATTGAATTGATTTCTACATCGTCATGTGAATCATTTGATAATCTACTCTATATTCTTGATCATTCATCATTGTGCATATTCTATGCATGTAATCGAATGAAAACCGATAATCTTGCACATTTTATTCATCGATATATTGGTCAACAATCGAATCCTATACGGATTATAACGAGTCTCATTGAAAATGAATGTGAATTTGAAGGTAATTGGATTGAATCCTTGTCGTTTATTGATCTACAATCGATACATCGAGAAATTCGACGTCATTTTAATCATTCCGATGAACATGATATTCGTTCGCCACCAAGTCGAATCAGTGATGCATCGACAGCGAGTCATTCACGAAATTTTATGAACTATCCAGTACCGTGTTGGTCGGCTGACGATGTTACTGAATGGTGTGAAGCAACGCAAGGCAGCTTTGAAACACTTCAACCATTGGTCATGCGTTTGAATGGTTCAGCACTTGTACATTTAGCTGAAATACTTTCGATTGAACCAGCATCGATGTATCATAGTTTAAATGAAGAACTTCTTCAACGTACAGGCTCGCCAGTACCATTAACAGAATATGTTTCTCTACGAAGTGAACTTCAACAACTACTTGTTCAACAACAAAATCAACAGATTGCCATGAGTCCAACGCCGACACCCGATGATACAAATAAGAATAGCTATCGCAAGAAACGATGGAAGAAAAGTCGTCTTTGCAACATTCTTTGAGACAGAAAAAGAAAATATCGAATGTTTTGCTTATTTCTCTTATTTTCTTCTAAACATATATTTTGATTTATCTCATGAATTAGTTAATTAATTGACATTCTTTGTCAGATATAGGCTATACAAAAAAAAATCATAATAATAAATAAATAAATAAAACTAAGATTGATATTTGATAATAAAATAAAGTCTCCTGAGAAAAATATTAAATTTCGGATATCATTAGTTACAAAACAAGAATTTACGATTCTCTTTGGTATTTATGGAATTAATGAAGCTTTGTTTTTCATATAATGTTAATTGTTTTTCATCGGTAGATTTGTTGTGAGCTTTCTCAAATAATAAATGTCGTTTGAATACGCCATGACCTTTCAGCATGATTCTAATTTCTAATTAGAAGTAAATAATTGTTGTTTCAAATTACACTAAGATAAAACAATAAAAAGGAGAAGAATCGAGAACGAATCTCAAATATGTTGTGACAGTTGTGACAATTGAGAAAATTAACTTTGAAGAATATATATATGCATTGATTTATTTCCTTTTCTATCTTATACTAACGAGTTTGATTGTGCTGAATTGAAATTGTAATTATCTTTAGGTGGCATTTTTTTTGTTTCTCATTTGATCTAAACGGAAATCAGATCTTCTTGTAAGATAAGAGATTCTCAACAAGAATAAAATAGAGAAAAGAAATATATTTGGATCTCATATAAAATCATAAATTCTTATTTAGATGTCAAATTGTTAATCATAGATAAGACACGACATTTTTCTTTGATTACAATTGTTTTATATTGAATATCAAACCATTCAATTCAATTCAATTGATAATTAAGTAATATGAGTTTTAATTATGATTTTTTTTCTATTATTATCAAGACAAAATAATCGTATGTTTCTTCTTATTCTTAGTAAAAACATCATGCTCCATAGATATTAAATAAAAAAGATGTTATTCGATCTTTAGTTAAGTTTATACCCTTAAGGAATAAATAAAACTGTAAAATCTAGGACTAGTATTTCATTTCTATAGAATAAACTAATTGGTTGACGTCATAAGTCGATATATGTGACATATACCGATAATTTTTTATCGTTTTCTTTTTTTTCTTAAGATCGTATCTATATCGATATTCTTCTTTTTTTTTCTTTTTTTCTTGGTTCTTCTCAATGCAATAAAGCTAAGTGTCTCCTTTTCTTCGTTCGACCTAAGACATTTGTTCTTTTGCTATTTATTTTGTGACATTAACATCCGTTTCGGTTTTTTTCTTGTTTTGTTTACTTACCATCAATACATATGTTCATCTATCTTCTCATGCGAAACAATACGTTATCCAACTTGTCATCAATGGATATTATTTATGCAGGTATTGAATGAAAGATTGATTTATTGATTGAAGAGTCTGAGGCTTTTTATTCTTATTATTCGCACGTCAAATAGAGGAGATAACAGATTGATATCAGTCATAACATTAGCTCGGAAAGAGACAATCCGAAATATTTTATATTTAGCTTTGATAGAAATAACATGAATTCATTAGAATATATTTTGTAGCATTGGAGTGTTGTATGTAAGTATAGATATTTTCCCTTTCGTTATTATCATTGATTTGAAGATTTTCAGAAAAAAAACACAGAAATTTTTAAAATGAATCTGTATTAGCAATTAGTAGACTAGTCGAATAATGATTTTTCCGAGATGATTTCTAACTGAAATATTTGTCATTTAGATTAAGAAAAATACGTTGAGGTCAATTAATAAACAGCATCCAGATTTGATTGTTAATTAGTATACTCTATTTTTGCTTTACATTTGAATATGTTAAATAAATCAATGTTATTCAGCTCGAACACAATCAGATCTCACGAGATTATTGTTGCTACGCGTAGGACATCCTATGAGACACCCTCATCGGTCGACTAGCTCTCCTAAACCATCAATGGACGCGTAGGTATTCAACGTAGTGACGATTGATTTGTACTTGAGTGTAGAAATTCGTATGTCGACAACTAATGAAAGTGAAGGACAAAAAAACAGAAAATCAATGTAACAAAACCAAATGAGCCACTGCTGTTCTTGGAACAGTATAGTCTTATTCGGTTGTTGACTGTTCGAAAGTTTTGCTAGTATGTAATTAAATTGTCGAGCCGACTTTCGGCCGAGAGTAAACTATTGATTCGATACATTTGATTTGCATTTGCGAATATATCGAGATTCGATGATGATGATGATGTGATCTAGCTGTCTTGTTTTTAGTAATTCTATTGATGTGATTTTGTTTTGTCGAATAGATCCGTTTTTCTTTTTTTCGTTTAATAAAATCATTTCCAATTAGTATCCGGACTTTACACAAAACGTTTGTCAAACTCATCGAAAGAAGAAGAAGAAGAAGAAGAGGAGGAGGAGAAAATCTATTTGTTGATATTTATGTATATTAGACACAAAGTTAATAACAGGAATAAACAAGCTATTAATATCATACAGGATCATATACTCATTCAGCCGGAAAACAGCATTCTATTTCGGCAGTTCTTATGATGAACTCTTTTCTTCTCCTTCTTCTTCTATTTTTCTCTTCGTTTCTTTCAGTATATATATATATATATAGATCGTTTCTTTTACAAGTCCCTTTCTCATTGACGAACATTCAATGATTTGTTTGTCATTTATGCGCAGATAAGAAACAACAACAACAGCCATTAAAGAAGTGAAGAGAAAAAAAGAAAAGAAAATCGATAGATCTTTAATAATCACATTCATGTACATTGTCATTGACATTCATATTAACATAAAATATAAGTGAGTATAAAATAAGTATCTTATAGTAATAATAGAAAAACAATTGATTGAGTAGGCGTGAACTTTGAGAAGGAAGAAAGAAAGATCGAAGGCGAATCAATGAAAAGCGACTATGAGATGGAATCAAAGGGAAAGTCTTCATTAAGAATCTGTCCTTCCCGATTCGTCTGTTGTTTGCATTTGAAACTGATGTCGATTGACGACAAAGATGAGAACTCAAACAAGGACATCAACTATACGATCAGAAAACAAAATAGATATATATATATATGTAAACATTGATTTTCTCATATTGAACACACGCACACATCTTTGGTCGCATAAAAATGAGTTTTTTCCTTTTCTTTTCTTTGATTTTGCTCGACATTATTTTTATTTTGCCTTTAGCAACATTTTAATATAGTAATCGATGAGAGGATCGTGAATGTAGTCGGATGTAAAAACATCAGACCGACTGCAGAGATATTGAGACGATAAAAGAATAGAAAAAGAAAAGGTAGACTTTCGTTCATAAAGCAAAAAAAAAGTTATTTTGATTTCGATTTGGCTCAAGTCGAGAGGCGAATGGTAAAAAAGAAAGAAAAAGGAAGAAAGAAAAAAAAAGAAAATTCAGTAGCTAGTTTACTCTTCATTAAGAATCTATCGAAGGCCGATATATATATATATATATATATATAACTAAGAAAGAAAAATCTAACGAAGATAAGAGTAAGAATGGAAGGAAAAATGTCATGAAACGAAGAATAAACACAATACACAGCTAGAACAATAACGAACGGGAAAATAGTTTTAGTATTCTTCTTCTTGTTTTGTTAGACGATGATGACATTAAACTTATTTGACATTGAATGCCACTTTTCCGCCTTCTTATCAAACGAAAAAACTGTTCTTCTATTTCTTTTATTTTTCTCTTTCGTTATATTGCCACTTTTCTATATGGAAACATCTGTGATATCATGGATATGTAAGTATTGATCAACTCGAACTACTATATCGTACATAGATCTATTTACTTCATTGATGTCTGACATTTGCAGACATACGTTAGCATATTAGACAGAAAAGAAGTGTTAATAAATAATAATAATCATAATAACAATGATGATGATGATATTAACGATAACAATCATCACTTGAATATGAAGGAAAAACAAAGAACAATACGAATAAAGAAAATAATGATGAGTTATTTTATTATTTTGACCTGTTTTCATACGAGATCCGATTGAAGAAAAGATTGATCGATAGACATGCGTTCTCGTTAAAAAATTGTCTCGAAGGTATTCAATTGTCATTTTCATTATATTTCCGAAATATATGTCACAATAGGAGAGAAAGAAGGTCTCGACCGGCGGCATTTTCCTTTTCCTTTCTTTCTTTTTCTTTCTTTTTCTCTATTTTTGTTTGCCTCCTACTACGATATCCCGTGTTCGGATACAAACGATCGAATAATATCAATCGTATTTCAGCTGGTGCGTGCGAATACACGTCTGTCATTTGTATCGAATAAAAAGAAAATCATTAGAACTTCAACTTAAATTTGACATCTCATCATTTTCAAGTATTATTTAAGTCAATTTAATTGAATTCAAGTCAAACTCTTTGCAGATGAACATACACTGAGTAAAGAAATAAATGAGAAAAGGGATTTGAGCTTGTCGCCTTTTTTCCCCTTTCTCTTCTCCTTCACTCTTCGTCATCATTTATTAATGAAAATATTTTCCTTCTCTCTCGACTAAATACTCCGGAAGTACAATATAAAGTTATCTTCTTGTTTATTTAGCGAAAAAATCTTGTCGATTATTATATCAATTCTTTTTCGACGTTGTTTTCTTTTCTCGTTCTTTCTCTCTCTCTCTCTCTAGCTTCTAGCTAGCCTCCCCCTCTGTCTCCTATTTAATTCAATTGAATGATATCATGTTAGTTTTCTATAGAACTTATTAGATATTCTTTTCAAAGTTAAAATTAATAGATATAATTAAACTGAGACAGAAAAAAGACGCGGAGGAAAGAGAATGTCGATGAGAAAGAAAAAGACACATTCTCATACGACAACAGACAAACGGAATGAGAGAGAGAGAGAGAGAGAGAGAAAGAGCGAAAAAACAGAATATGACTTTGGGGAATTGAAGAATGTGCTTCGATGAAGAAAATCTTGTACTCTTTTCCTCCTCGTTCTCTCTTTATTTGCCGTTATTCGTTGTTGTGTTTGCCGATGAATAGTTCCATATGAAGATCGATCCGTTAACTTGATTAGACTAGTAACTTACTGTCCGCACCTCATTTATCTCTGAAATAACCAAAAGTCAATAACTACCTGATTCTTTATTTTAGAACAAATCGCAACAAATAAACATCCGTCAATTCTCTATCCGTTAGTGATCATGAATGAAGCAACTGGTTTTTCGTCAAATGATTGGTCAATACGAACAAATCTCACTAATGATGATCATTTAACATCATCCGATTATCTCCGACCCACTCGACAAGCAACATTCGTTGGTGCCATACTCGCATTTGTATTCATTTTTTTTGGTTTAATCGGAAATATTATTCTCATCACAACGATACTTTCAGTTAAAAAATTACGATCAAATATAATCAATATATTTATAGTTTCGGTAAGAGAGAAAAATATTCAACTAATTAGGATAAATTTATTTGCTTTAAAATAAATAATAATTATGCTAATCATAATAATAGAGAATCTATCTCAGTTTCCGTTGTTTGTTTTTTTCGATTGAATTTTTCAGTAAAAGAAAAGAAAAACAAACGATGATTATACATCTGTGTTTTTTGTTTGTTTTCAGTTACAATTTAATGATTTATTAAATATTGGTTTCAATCAGTTCTTTGTCGGTCTTTCTTATGCACATCGTGGCTGGCTTGGTGGTCCTCTTGTTTGTAAATTAGTTGTTTATTGTTCAACAATTTGTATGGGTTGTCTTCTTTGGCATCATTGTCTCATCGCAATTCATCGTTTAATTGTTGTTGTTTATCCAAATCTTTTACGACGTATGTCAGTTAAAACTTATGTTATTATTTCACTTGTTATTACAAGAATTTTACCAATTATATGTTGTATACCATCGTTTCTTACTAATTCAATAGCTCTCTCACCGCAAGCATTACGTTGTTCAATACAAAATAAATTACAAATATTTATTAATATAACAGTACTAATTTTATTACCCAATGTTATTATTATTATTTGTTTTGTCGGCATATTTGTTAATGTGCTACGTGCAACGCATGCATCAGGTCGAACAAATACAAATACAGTGTCAACTTCACATTCACTACGACGTGAAATACGTATTACGAAAATGTTCGCTGTTCTATTTACATTATTCTTTCTTGGCTATCATCCATACGGATTTGTACGTGGTTTTGATAAACGTGGCCAATTACATCCTGATATTTATGTTCTACTAACTCTCTTATATTGTATATCAATATGTGCATCACCATTAGTTTACGGAATAATGAATAATCAATTACGACATGAATGTATGAGAGTTTTATTTAATTGTTGGCATTGTCAACGAATTGATGATTATAAGAAATATTCTTGTCATCGATTGAATTCAACTGTAACACAATCATTGACAGGCACAGTTAATGGAGAAAATTATCGTGGACGCGCGTCTGTAGCATCGTCGTTGCACGAATCAACGCTTCATTCATCGAGAAAAACAACATCCGTCGCCATGCCTATACTCGATACAGCTTGTGTTTGAACAGAAAATACCAACAAAACTGAGTTTTACTTTACTCTCTTGCATTCGTCTTTATTTATGTTTTTCTTCTTTTCTTTGTTTTGTTAGTACATTGTATGTAAACGTATGTTTCAGTTTGATTTTCTTCTTCTTCTCCTTCTCAGTGATATGTTTTTTTTTCAAATGATAATAGAAAATAAAAGAATTTTGAAGTGTATGTATATAGATGATACGTATATGAATGAATTTCGTTAGTATATATTTGAATTAATAGAATTTTGTCTCTCAATGTGAATGGAATACATGATAAATATTGAATTATTCGCTTCGAATTTTCCCAAAAGATTCGAACAATGACAAATGACAATTCTAAAAATCTTTATTTGGATTATATCGAAAATCATAAATAACTTTCAATGCAAATAAAACGAGAAAAATCAGAAAGAAAAATATCAACAAACCGAACCAATTTGTATTGGTTTTCCATCGGTTATCGATACGAGCGATGACTCGACACGGTGCACCGGTACCATTACCGATTTTAATTGGAAAGATATTGATTTGAAAGAAATTCGAATCGAGATTGTCGAGTAAATCGTTGGTTAGAGCAAGATTTTCTAAGCCATATTTATTATTCTTAGCAAGAATTTGATGAACAGGATAGGTTTTCGATTGCCCGAAATCAGCTAGCAAAAAAATTTTAAAAACAAAATTAAAAAAAAAGGATTTTTACTCGAAAGAGTATCGATGCCGACACCGACGAGATGTTCTCGATGTTGTTCGATTAAATAATTCGCTAATGGTTCACTTAAGCCTGGAAATTCGAGATCTGCGTCTTCGCCTGCATAAGCACTTTGATCGGGCCAATATTTCGTCCAGCCTGTATAAAAAATGAGAACAAACAAAAACTTTTCGCCCGTATGTTCATCGATTTCAGGATAGGTTAAATCGATTCGTTTGACATCATCGATCGTAATTAAATAATTTCGATTTGTTTGACATTGTTTCGAAACGTCAACAATTCGAGCATTGATCGGCATTAAATATTTCAACGGAATTTCATCGACCTTCCAACCTGTTGGATAGAAATGATAGGGAGCATCGAGATGTGTGCCCATATGTTCGCCCGTAACGAACGCATTTGTCGAATAGAAAAATGAATTGTCTGTATTGACGATTTGTTGAGTGAAATTAAATCGAACTTGCGAGGGAAAATACGGAATTTTAGCATTCAATGTATGTGATAAATCGAAATATAAAAATGGATTTGCTGATAAGAAATTCAGACAGACGCAAACTATTAATAAACGTACAAATATCATGTTATTCCAATGTGAATGAATCGATAGTATGTGGGCAATGTGCGTTTTTTTCTCGCTTATTCTTGTATATATATATTTCTTTTTTTTTCGTGTGTCTCTTAATAGTCGTTTAGAAGAAGGACAAAAAGAAATGAGAACGAATGAAAAAGAGAATCGAACATTTAACTAACTGACTGATTTGTTATCTGTCCTCAGGGAAAAATAACAAATAATTATCGAACAAGGAATTAATTAGTTACCATCAATTGATTGAAGAAAAAAAACAATAGCAATCCGTTTTTTTTCTTGTTGATAAATGACTTCGATTATTAAAGTTTTTTTTTTTAAGAACTTAGTCGACTTTTATTTTTACTAGTAGAAATCAATCTGATGAATTTCAAGATAATCCTGTTTTAATCATCGACATTTTATCACTCAATCAATTATTTATTAATGCATAACAGCTGTTCTACACTCGAAACGATTAAATAATGAGAGAATATTCTATTATTCTAGGTTTTTCGTTATTTTTAGACATTCAAATTAATCAATCTTTTGAAAATAGACTTGTTTATATTTGTCACGCAATGCTACTCTTCGGATTCATTTCGAGCTTCAGAAATTCTCAGTTCATTTTAGTCTCTTATCATTGACATAGAACAGTACTATCTGCGTAAATAAAACAAAGTGTGTCAACATATAAATCTTTTCTTTTTATCTCGAAGACATTTATTTTATTTATCAAATTAGAAAAGAGGGCAGAAACCGAACGGCTTTTTTCTGTTTGTTTAAAAGTCGGTTTCTGGTCGACTATCTAAGTATTTTTTCAAATTTTCATTGGCATTGATAGCGTCAATTAAAGGTTGAAATTGTTCGCCAACTTTATCTTTAACTTGTGGTACAGCTTTTGTCAAAGCTTGAATGGAACTAAACACGAATAAATCTGCCCATGATAATTGGCTGCCAACGAAAAAACGCGCATCTTGACTATAAGCTTTTTTCAATTTGCCTAGATTTTCAACGTGTTTAACAAGAGTTTCTTTGAGGAATTTTTCTAATTCTTGAGCTTTTTTGGCTTCATCTTTTTCGAAGAAAACATCACGATAGAAAATTTCATTGACATCACGTTGTGTATCAACAACAGCATCGATTTGAGCTGATTCAAGATTGTTCGTACCGGCTAAACCTGTTTCACGTGCAACATAACGAGCAATGGTCAACGATTGTGGAAGTTGTGTACCATCGGCAAGTTCCAAAACTGGACATTGACCTAAGATCATTTTTGGTTTGTATTCTGGCCATTGTTCGAAACTAAAACGAATATCTTCAAAGGATCGACCGGCAGCTGCTAAAATAAGTCGAGTAAGTTCGCCACGAGCTTGTAAATTGAAGTAGTATAATTTAAGATCACCGCTGCTCATTGTGTTGCTTTTTTTTGTTACGAAGAAATTCGAATGAAAAACGAAAGAAAATAATGAGGTTTATATAGACTTTGCTTATCAATTTCAACTGACGACGAATGATAAATAGAGAGGTGCGTTTTTGACTTTCGAAAAGAAAAGATGATAAATCATCGTGTAACGATGTGTTTGGATTAAAATTTGCTGATATGATGATGATGAAGCAAAAAGAAAACGAAGAGAAAATGAATCATTGATTAAATAAAAACAACAACCCAAAAATTCTCTTTGTCATTGAGTTTATATGTTAAGACTCTTAGAAAAACTTTCTCAAGAGAACTTAAAGAAATCATAGGCTTCATTTATTTGATTAAAAAAAGTCAATCTCAAGAAATTCAATACTCAATTCAATCGAAAGATTATTTCTTAACCTTTCCAATATTTCTTTCTTTCTCTTTTTTGTTCACATTCAGATTAACTAGTGCACTTTGACTGATCGATGATTACATCATCAACAAATACAGATATCCAACAAAGAACATTTCTCTTATTTTGTTTTTACTTCATTGAATAACAAAGAAAAGAAACATCGTACGAATACGAAGGTTTATATTAACTTTGCATGACATTGAAGATAACAAGTAGAGCAAAAAAAATGAGGTAGACAGTCTAATCGATGAATATAAACAATTGATAGATTGATTTTTGTTATCTTTCTCTCTCTCTCCAAAATAATCGATTCGTTTTTAAATTAGTAAACGTATTCAATCGATATTTCATAACATAATGATATGATTATCTTATCGTTTCTTTCCCTCTCTTCTTCTTCTTTTTGTGCATGTATGTGGTATTATTGTTTTCTGTCACACAAGAAGAAAAAGGTTAACCTACTCAAATATATGGTCAGTGAAGTCATTTATATATAAAGATATCACAATGAACAGACATGAACATGTCGATCAAGAACAGATGCGTGTTCGTCAAGATGTATATTAAAAAATCCTTTTCCTATTAATCCGATTGACTTTCTAGATTATGAAAACAATCTCAATCGAATTTTGTCTCGTTACTTTATTTCTTCTTTTCATCTTCATTATCAATATTTTACATGTACTCTATTTAATCATCTACAAACATAATCAACAAATCAAATCTATTCGTTTCATATTAATTAATTCATCGATATCATCATTAATTGTTTCGATTTGGTTAATACCATTCTTTTATTTTCGTACACTATGGTCAAGTGAATCTTATCCATGGCGAATTTGGTCATTTGCATATCATCTTACCGATGCCGTTCAAACATATTCACTTCTTTTAATTGTAACAACACGTTCATTTCAACGAACTTTTATTTGTTTTACTTGGTTAACACCAATTATTGCCTATTCACCATTATTATGGTTATCATCATCGATTTATCAACTCGATTATGCTCCATATCGTTTATTAACTATTGATATACCATGGTGGATGTTAACTATCCTTTATTTTGCTATGTATTTACTTCCAATTCTACTCGCATTGATTATTGTTCTCATTCAAATTTGTTGGCCAAAATTAGTTTCCTATTCGAAAAGATTTTGTTTCGATCGAACATCGATTGATGAACATCGAAAAGATATGACCGAATTAACAGATCTTATTCAAACAGTTCTCAACTTTCAATTACAATCACCAACTGACAAATCAAAAGTTTATCAACAACAAGAAAATATCTTTCTATTCGATGACATATCAATCTCACCATTAATTCATTCATCATCACCATCAAAACAAAAAACAAATTCATTCGAACAAATGTTTAATCCTTGTCGGTTACTTATCATCATATGTCTTCTCTTAGTTGTTCATTTACCGTATGTTTTACTCGCTGTTTTTGATCTTTCAATAGTTCAATTATCGATAGTTGTTTATATTCATTGGTTGGGAACACTATTTCTTCCAATGATACATTTGAAATTTATGTAAAGAAATTTTCTTGCGAGAATGTATTCGAATTAAAAAGAAGAAAAAGACGAATTTATAAATAAACATCGATTGACGCGTCTGACGATGATTTTTGTTCTTCGTCTTCATCATCACGTGAATTCGATGTTTCATTGTCTTGATCACCTTCGAAACTTAATTGAGATTTACGTAGATTCCAATGAAGTATACTAGCTAACGATTCGAACCAATCACCTAATTGATCGAATCGACATATCGACGGAACAGGATAGACACTTGTCGTAACTTTGACACTTCAATTTTGCAAAATAAAACAATACAGATATTATCATTTCAAATCAATTTACCAATCTTGTTGTTGTAATTCAAGACGATTACGTCCATCAACTGACAACCAGGCAGTTAAACGTGAATCATCCGAAACTCTGACGGTCAGCTCAATACCAGCTGGAACGACAATTGGACGAAAGGATAATGAATGTGGACAAATTGGACATATAATCATGCATGGCACACTCGGATGAACCATTGAAGCACCAGCTAAAAAGAAATTTGTATTTCGAAATTGAATTCAAAATAAATACGATGATTCTACCGGCCATGCCATAAGCTGTCGAACCAGTCGGTGTCGATATAATCAAACCTAAGGAAATCCATCGAAATTCGAAGAAGTTATTCAATCGATTTACCATCGCCTTGAACTTTTGTGATAAATCGATCATTAACATACAGATCGAGATTTGATAGATATGAGTTCGGTCCTCGATCGATGACAACTTCATTCAATGCTAAACTAGTGATTTCTTGATCATTTTGCTCGTCACTATCGGACGATGAATCCACTTTGATTAGTTTACAACTCAATCGCGTTCGTAAAAGAACAGCTACGTCACCAGCGAGAACTTCATTTAAAATTTTCTCATGATTTTGAAAACCAAATGGAGTTAAAAAGCCCAATGAGCCCATTGAAAATGAAAGAATAGGTGGACAACTTTGCTGATAAATACTTGACACATGTAGAAGTGTACCATCGCCGCCCAAACAGACAATCAAATCGATTTTATTCATATTCGTTTCTACGATCATAAAATGAATTTTAAAACAAAGAGAGAGAGAGTATTCTATTTCTGATTATACCCGTATTAAAATCATGACAATGTTCAGCATTTTCTTTTAGAACAACGTTTTGATCAAATGATAAATATTCTCGATCAGTTGATTCAATATAAACATTTGCACCACGCTGGAAATGGATTTTTAATCATTGAAAGAAACAAATGTTGTTTTTCGAAAGAAAATTTACTCGAAGAAGATATTCGACAAGTGTTCGAAATTCGGATAATGTCGATTGACCGGGCTTACGAATAATCAATAAATTTGAAGGCGTAGATGCCCAATGAAGACGTTGACTCGCTGGATCTTGTAAAACACTATAACAAATACTCATTATTTTTACATAAACCCCCTCCCGGAATAAAAGGCCCCTATGAGGATACGGCGATTTGAGAAAAAAATAGAAGGCCCCGGATCTTTTATTGCGGGAGGAGGTTTATTATACAAAACAAAATATATATACAGTAATTGTGATTTATTTTGCACTTGTTTAAGAGTACACTTTGGCCCGAAATCACAATTAGGTAATGGTGCAAAAATTGCTCGATGTCGCCTAGAAAATCACCAATGAAATATTTTCTTTGACGATAAGAAAAAAAAACTCAATACAAACCAACAAGTTTTCGCCGAGGGTCGACTATTTCTTCGTGATAACGGTGCACAGGTAACAGTACTCTGTTTAATCATTGGTTGATGTTTGCCATTCATGATTTTCTCATTCGAAGATCTATGCATCGCATCAAGTGAATATTCATCTACGCTAATCGCTCGTCTCGAGGGTGATAAAGTAACCGAATGTACGATCAAATTGTTTTCCGTTTCACTCATCCTAATTCACCTTGTGCAAGAAATCGTTGTATTTATTTATTTATATGTATGCATATACTCACGATACGTTTTTCTTATATAATGATGAATAGACAAAAAAAAAGTAAAGGTTTTATATATACCGAAAAGCACGAATGAAACGTATGGTAGATTATTATTATTCAATCAAGAAGAAAAAAATCTAATCGTAATCGAAGGTAAATATAATTCAAGTGAATGATTAGGAGCAATATCAATAAATACTTAACCGATAAAATAGGAATCGTGAGGATTTTATATGGAAACGAGCGAAATTTCAAACAGAAAAAAAAAGTAATCTTTATATTGTTGTTGATGTTGGTTTTTGAATAGGAAAATAAACGTATTTCTCAAGACAATTGGACGAAGAAAAGAAAAAGCACGCGTGTGGTATCTGTTTTTCTTTTCTTTTTTGCTCGAGATATCTTTTTGTCAGATGATTTCAGTCAGGATTTCCCTTATTTAGCAATACAAAGAGAGGAAAAAAAGGAAAAAAAACGAGATCTTAAGTCAACCTTTAAACTAAATTATACGTAAATACCTGATTTAAATCCTTGGTAATTGCAGTATAAATGAATAAGATTCCAAAATACAATCACAGACTATCATCATGACGACAGTGCAAAAAATTTTAATTTTCAAATGGAATCACATTGACATACAAGTGTATTTTATTATTCTATTAGATGAATTTTTCCTTTATCGTTAAAATAGATGTCGATCAAAGACAGCAATGTTCTTCTTGACATTTCATTTCTGTTTATTTCTTAAAATTCAATCATTCACAAACAACTTTCTTACATTTAACATAGAAATCCGCGTTACATCCACCACAATAATTCGAACTAAAAGAGAAATCAGATTGATTGATTCTATTTCTTCGTTCTTTCTTTTTTTTTTCAAATTCTCTACCGGCATTCAGCCTTTGGATAGTTTTTGCATGTTGCAACTTGACACGGATCAACTAAACATTGAACTGGATTGTCGCATTCCACTGGTTTGCCTTCAACTAAGAAACGAAAAGGTCAAGTTCATTTTCGAATCTCTTTGACAAAAACAAACCGGAAATTTGACTCAAACCAACCAAAAGTAAAACGCAAATCAATGCAACCCGTGAGACCATTTTTTCGTTAAAATAAAGTTATGATATACCCACTCGCATCTTATTCACTCGCTTTTATATCAATAAATCAATGGTCTCATTAAAAACAGATGCAGCATGTATAATCGATCGATTTCCAAGGCGCTCCTCCTTCCATTCATGTCTTTTTCAAATAGAATAGAATATAGATTATTTTGTTTTCAAGTTTATTTATTTCTTTAAATAGAAAAGACCGAGACAAAAACAACAAAAAACAAATTGGCCCAAAATACCATTTATTGCCGTTGAATTGAATTGTGCCAACACCCTTGTTTGATCGTCTCCCAGTCCCTTTTCCCTCTCTCTCCTCTATTGACTACTGGAAATAAATAAACGTCATCATTCATCAAGCATTTAAATACACTTTTTTGATAGATAAACGAAAGAAAATGATTTAAATGCGTATTTAGCTGATGTCAGACAGTAGCCTAAAAGAAGAAAGATAAGAGAAGGAGACGACCAAATATAAGTATTGACTAATCGAACATGAATGAATAAGGAAAGATCTTGAATAATGTTGATTATAAATAAAGCAATTGAAAAGAAAGACATATTTTTCTGTTGAGAAAATACGGAAAAAGCAAATCGATTCTTGTATCAAAATAAATCAAACAGGAATAATGATCTACATTATGATATATTCACATCTTAAGATTATTTCAAACCCCATTGAATAAGAACAACTACAGACAATAATAATCACAGAAGAAATTAACTACAATTTCATGAACATATTAGTAAATCATTTATCATATCCATAAACTACATATAACAAAATAATAACGAGAAATGGTTAACATTTTACTGTGCGTGCAGTTCGAATTCTTCTTCTTCTTGTTGTTTTAGAGTTATGCGAATGGAATTCTCTCGTTTTTCTAGTCGCAGATGTAGAACATATGCATCGACTTAATTTCGTCCAATGGCAAAAAATAATAAATTCATTTAATAAATCGGCATTTTCTTATTATCGAGATCGAACAAGGAAACTAATTCTTTCATCTTCATAATAAAACATAACTTCTCTCGCAAGACTTGACTGTTTTTCTTTTGTGTTACGCGGTAAACCTAAAAAATTCATTTCCCAATCAAAAGAAACTCTTACCCTCTTACAAATCTGTTCTGTTTCTTTTTTTTTCTGATTTCACACAAAACAAATGATGTTTCTTTTAATTTCAACATATATAATTTGCAAATATAATCATTAATCATTATAAAAACGAAACGAAACTTGACAATTATTTCTCGATAAATTGAAGAGAGAAGAAATTTGTTCGAATATCCACTGAAGTAGGCGCGTACGTATGTGCGATGTACGTTATGGTGATGGTGGCGGTGGCGGTGGTGGTTTTTTGAAGCAATATCTGTTCTCTGAAGAATGAGAACATGTTTCTCATCTTGTTTTTTTTTCGAACATAAACCGAAGAATAAGAAAACTATAAAGCAATGATCATCGATGCTAACGATGTAAACCATTTCGATGTTCGCGTCGAAGAAAAACTTACATAAAGAAGATCTGCATTTGAAAATGTAACTTGCGAGAGAAGGAAAACATGTGGATAAATATTAAACTTAAAATTCTCTTGTGAATTTGCCAGAGAATAAATTTTGATAAAACATAAATAGCTGCACTTATTCGCTCGAATAGACAAGTTTTATTTTATGCATAGTTTAAATTTTGCTGAATTCTGGTCTTGTTTTCCTTGAAAATCAATCGATTTTTTCAAATAAGTCATAAATCGCTTACGGAGATAAATAACATCGTGCGTGTGTGTGTAGTTTCCTTTTTTCCTTTTATCTGATTTTCAAAATAAGAATCTTGCACTCGACACGAATTGGCATATTTACGAACATATTTACATATATTGCTGCACATAGAGAGTCTAATTACGACTCGTCTAGGCTATATTTTTTGGCTGCCCACTTTTGCACGTGAAACTTCACTGAAAACGACAAATCCACCCAAAATATATATTCTATGAAATATTTTATTTTGCTTCTCTGTAATTTGTCATCAATGGCAAAGAAAGTTGTTGTGTATATGTGTGAACACGATAAATTTCTTCTTTCTTCATGTGTGTGTGTGTATTCTTTTTATTATTCTCGAACCTACAAAGTCGGAAAATCGACTCGAGGGTAAATAAAATAAGCTCACGAAAAATAAAACCAAATAATAAACATTCTTCACTTGCAGAATTTAAATATAACACAAAATATAACAAAATTACACAAAGATATAGATTTTTTGCGGTAGATATGTTCTTTTTTTTCTATGTAAATAAACAATCGATTTGGATAACAAAAATTCTACCTTGATAATATCAATGCCAAGCGAAAAACTTCGATTTTCATACAGAAAAATCTTTGTAATTAATGTGTACGTATTAATACTCGATAGGAGACTGGAATGTATATAATCTTAACATATTGATACCGGAAAAGAATTTTTTTATATATAGATGTCATATTCTGGTCTAATTAGGATACGTGTATATATATACATTTTCTTTTCTTTTTTTTCAAATTCTATAGTAGAATGAAATCTTGATAAAGATTTTTTAAACATTTTACCAGAATTGCAAATATTGGCGAGAGGAAAATATTCGATGTATAACATTTTTATGTGTGTAACTATACGATAAAAAAATTCTTGCATATAGACAAATGAAGCTCACCAGCCATGAGAATTTTTATGTATGGCGGTACTAGCGAAGATAATCTTGGGCACAATATAGATGTCCCTACCAGAGGACCAATAAGATGCGCATTTCAAATCATCTGACTCGACACTTTCTGCTGCAGACAAATAACGGCCGAATAACACAACTAAAGAAAAGATTACATGTCGATAAACGGCAAAACAAAGAAAGAAAATTTTTTCAGGAGAAAACGGAAGAATTTTTTTACGTGGTCTTTCTCTTTTTTTGTGTGTCTGAAATAAGAATGGAAAAAATGAAAAGAATAAATCAAAAAACAACTCAACGAATTAGATATCCGATGTTCATCGATATTCTGTAACAAACAAAACGATCGAAAATATTCTCAAAATATGAAAACCTGTTCGTATCTTTTTTTCCGTGAGATTCCGTTTGAAATATATCAAAAGAAAATCTATTCTAATAACAACAAACAAAAGACAAAAACAAAACTCCATCATACCAATCGTATGAGGAATACGCGACAAAGAAAAGCAAGAAGATACACTTACCTTAGTTGCATATCGACGTTGGCTCATACGAACCAACGTCGTGTTTCTGTTTGTCTTCACCCTGGCATAGTTTCGATGGTCGTCAAACAAGGACGATACGAAAGAAAAGAAAGATGTATTAATACCAAGTAGTGTAGTGAATGTGTCGATATAATGTCGTAGTCTATTTATATACCCATCGACGATTTCTCTGTTTTTTTTTCTTTCTTTCTCTCGGTTGCTCGCTCGCTCTTTCGCTTTCTGTTTGCTTCTCGACGATTCGAATAGCGACTGTGAACACAACACCAGAAAGAAAAAGAAAATAATATGAAGCAACAAGCCTTAGCAACCGACAGAACGCAAAAAAACGAGCGAAAAAAAAACTAAATAAACGAGAAGTTTCTATTCTCTTTCTTCCTTTCTTTCTTGCTTGCTTGCTTACCCACCTAGAGACAAGGCATCATGTGATCGATGTTATTGCAATACAATGTCGATTTTACCCGAGATAAAACGACGTATAACTTATAAATCGAAATGATTTTTTATCAGATATTTTTACAGAAGATGATCATGAATTCAAGGCTTTCAAATCTTTTCTTTCGATGATAAAAATCTCAATTAGTTCTGCGAAAAAAAAACGAACAAATGAATATCTTAAAAGCAAGGATATTTCGTAACGATTGTATTACATCATTTACTGGTGTATTGACCCTCGAATAAAGTAAACAAAAAAGAGAAGTTTCAAGAGATTCTATGAAAACCTTGATAGCAATGGTTGGATTAAATGACGTTTTCATTGTTTTTGCTTCTTATCTATTAACATCAATTTATTTGCTGATGATTTTTGGGTTCCCAACTCGAAAAATACAATATGATGAATTGTCATTTCTAGTTTATATTCCATTTTGTTGACATATCGGAAGCAATGCGATAGTATAAAAAGATTAACTAACAAGATCTTTTTGTTTTCTGTTTTTTGTTGAGTTTCTGATTCGAGAGTTTGATCTCTGGAGATTGATGATAAAAGATATAATCATTAACAAAAAAAAAGAACAAAATAAGAGAAACGAGTAGTCAGTTTCGAAATCAAATCATTGTCAGAAAGAATAGAATTTGCCTTTTTTTCTTCTTCTTGTGATTTGTTCTATAGGAAATAACCTCGATAACCTTGTTGAAACTGTTTTTTTTTCTTTTCACCCTCGGATTTAATTCCAATGAAAGCTTACAAGATATTTAATATTTTAACAGATTAATCAAATTTCAATGTACGACAAGGAAAGATTATATGTTCGATCAAATAAAAAGTCAGTATTTCAACGTTAATCGACAAATGAGCGAGAGAGATATTCAGCAAGAAAAAATGCAATATTCGAGATTTTTTAATATCAACGCAATAGGTTTCTTTTTCTACTCAAGTATGTTGTAATCATCTAACGTTCTCGGCTTTTAATGTGTAATTAAATTATTAAAATAAGCAATCAGTTGATGATAAAAAGACATAGTGAAGGTCACTTTTAAATAATTTAACATGACTACTAAATATTCGAAACAGGACAGTCAGGTTTTTTCCTTTCTCCTTCTCTCTTTCTTCAGTTCAACAATGCCAATATAAATATAAGAACGATGATTCAACGTTTTTTTAATCGTTTTCTTTTGTCGTATCAGCAAATATCGATATTTATCTAAGAAGAAAAACAACAGCAATTATTTTTCTTACACAAATCTATTCAGCATATTTTCATTTATTATCATTTGCGTTCTCTCTTCTAATATTTCTGATCTTATTTCATTGGGGAGTTCGAGTTGTTTCTACTTCTTGCTTGTTTTTTTTTAAATTTTTTTTCTTCTTTATCATCATCATCTTCTTACTTTGAGCTGAAGATATTTATATTTAGATCAAGTCATTAAATATTTTTTTCTTTTCTTCGAAATTAATCTAATATTGTCAATAATCCATTTTACTTCAAAATACCTTTTTTTTCTTCGTTTCTCGTTTTTTTTCAGTTCTAATCCGATGTTTATGTCATAATTCATTTCCTGTAAATAGACTTTTTATGTGTGTGCGTGCATATTGTAATTATAACAAGAATGAAGCTAGTCAAGTACTAAGCGTAAGTAAATGACTGCAGGTCATTGACAACATTTTTTTCCTTTTGTCTTGGAAAACGGAGAAGAGAAAAGAGCGAGTACGTGCGCAACAGAAAATCATCTTGTTCATTCGTCGATATAATATCTTAGAACACAGAAAAAAAGAAGAAACTGAGACTTTCATCTGAACGATTATTTCTGCTTCTTTGTTGCTCATACATTCCATAGCCGATTATCTCGTATGCTGGACAATAAATTGAGTTTGATCGAGCGAAAAATACGATGATGTCGGAATCGTCTCCAGTGACCTCGATCAATGCACGCTTACGCATCACAACGATGAATTCAGTTCCCTTCTTTCTTTTTTTTTATTGTATGTATTTATATTGTGTATGTTTATTTCCGATGACGTGCACAACTTGTGCAAGTATGTTCTAGTCTCATTGATTAAGAACAAGACGAAGTAACATAATGACGGTAAACAATGAATAAGACTAGTCGTTTGTAATGTAGAAGAGAAAAGAATATGCAAACGAATCAAACAAATTGGTCTTTTTACTTAAAAGTATTCATTTTCTTTTTTTCTTTTGCTTGATGTTAGGTATGATGACAGTTGCTAGACGCCAATTATGAGCGTTAAATGTAAGTAGAAAATGAACATACATAAAAATGTTGCGAGAAAAGAATTAAATTGTTCAAAGACAAGCTCTACTCATCATTTAGACATTTAGATATACACGCACGCTCAGAGAGAAAATTGAAAAATGATGTACATATAAACACATATGTATTTATTATAAATAAATATATATATATATATATGTATGTTTGTATTGTAGAAATATATTGAATGATAGAGCACAAAATGAGGACAAGAAAAGACGACAAACTGTGTAAATTCATCACTGTCATCTCTCAGTTTTCAGACGCGACACCAACTACTATACACATTAGTTTTTTTTCTCTTCTTCCGTTTTAGTGTCACAAGTTTTCATTAGTATGGACTCAATATACTTATTTCTAATACAATTTTTCTTCATTATAGATACTATAATCGAATTGATAATAATAATATGATGCTGTCTAGCGAACATCATCGCCATCATAGATCGTTATTATTTAATTCTGGTAAACTACCGGATACGTTTAAAGTAACAACTTCAGGTACTTTATCACCTGATACAATAACAACAACTTCAAGTGGTTATTCAACAGGTGGTTCGTTTGTATCAACTAGTACGAAACCATCGTTGAAAAAGTCATCATTGATTGCCTCAAAGCAACAATCTCAACAATACAAGACTAAATCAAAGGGTAAGCAGCAACAGAAACAAACAAAGAAGAAGAAGCAAATGCAAAGCATATAATGCACGTGGCGGCGAAAAGACTTATCTATGGTCTAACTATTTCAATAGTATCTTTCGAAATGACATTTACGAGATAGTTTTCACATATATACATCATCGGAATATAATATCAACCATTCTTATTCATCGAGAACAAAGCAAAAAACACATAGGACTATTGTATACTAATTTGTCCTTGGCTAAAAATCGAGAATAGTTCTCAATTATTTCGTCCTTTTTTTCATTCAATGTAAACATATCTTGAGATATACATATGTCGATCTTTTTTTAGTCTTCGTTAATCTTTTCTGCTAAGATAATAATCACATCGTTGTTTTCTCATTGTATTTTTCAAGGTATACAAAACATATTTGCAAAATTAAAGAATTTTCTTGTACCATCATCATCATCATCGAAACCTTGTAAAGTAATGCGTCCAACAGTATCAAGAGAAATATCATCAACAAATCGTCTTCAACAATATCGTCAACAATCGCCAATCTATGACATTTTTCCGTCGTCATCATTATCATCCACAATAAACCCTAATCCAATATCCATACCATTTACATATCATCAGGATTCTCCCGTACGACAGTCTCGTGCAACGTATGAGAAAATCTCTGCCTGGCTGAATCATACAGAAAAATTGGTAAACCCGAAACCGTCAAGTGAAGATTCGTTGTTTATTGATTCGAATAACGAACAATCGCATTCATCACTATCTTCAATCGATATTAATAACCAAGGTAACCGAAAACTTCTTCGATGATCGAACATGATTTTTCGAACGGTTGACATCGATGACACATGATCTTTTTCGCATATTTTTTTAAACGGTAGACTATGTAACATCGATGAATTTGTTGTTTGACTGCTGTAGGTAAGCGTAAGGAGTAGAAAAGAAAAGAAAAAAAAATGAGAGAGAGGAGAAAGAAAAAAGCAAACGGAACACCGGCAGACGAAAGGAATGAAGTAGGAAGGTGAACTGAAAAGAACACTTCAATCACAAAATCAAATTTCTATTTTGAAAAAAAAATTCGAGTTAAGACACGGTTATTTAACAACAAGAAAAGATATCCATCAAGCCTGTAAGTTGCCTCTTTTGTTTTCGAAAAATACGGCAAAGAAAAGAAAAAAGGAACTCTCGAGTTATTTCATAAACATATCTGGACAACATAAAACAAAGATAGAGACGCAAGAAAAAAAATGTTCTTATTTCCGTTCTTTTTTTCTTTAAATATCAAAACATTTAATTTTCCTGTTGTGTATTTTATTCTCCATGGTAAAAACAAAAGAAAAGAAAAGAGCATACATCTCGTATTCATTGACTTTCTTATCTTTACAATTTTATATGACATCTTTGAATATTTTAATTTATTTATTCATTTGTTGTGGCAACGGAATAGAGGAAAAAATGCGCTATTTGCTTAGACATAGTAGAATACCTCATAATGCCCTCAATCTTTCTCTTTTCTCGCTCTTATGTGCGCTCGTTTTTTCTTCTTCTTCTTCTTCATGATGTTGTCATACACTATTACGTATGTAACAGATTTATGTATGTATATATATACATACAAAATTCTCTATATTGAATAGTTCTACTTACCAATCGTTCTGTCTTTGTATTTAAATCTTTCAAACATCAACAAATCATAGAAACAGAAAGCAAAACATGTAGGAGGAATTTGGCAGAATGTTTTTTTTTTCAAAAGTAAATATTCGATTGTATTTAGAAATCTACATACATTTTAGGAATGAATATTACAATGAAAAAAGTCTCAACAAATATCAAACCACCTAAACGAAGTTCATCATTAGTTTCGAGAATTACACGACCAATAATTGAACAACAAATGCAAAAGACAATCTCGCCAAGTTCATCATTTTCCTCTTCAATTCTTATGAAAGGCATGTCAGAAAGAATAACACCTCCACCACCACCACCACCACCACCACAACAACAACAGCAAACGGATTCTCAACTTGTCAAATCTAATCGTCAACGAACAATTGATCATTCTCGTCGACGAACAGTTACCGGTGGTATTCAGGAATATCATTCAAATAAAGAAAATATTTCCGTGAAAACTCCAGCCAAGCCTTTAACGAATGTCTATCAATTTCCTACATTCACATCAAACAATCGACTCGAAATTCATATCCCATCAAGCAAACATACATCAACAAAAAAATACTATTTTCATTCCGATTCAACTGCAAAACCAACCGAAGATCTACTGAATAACTCATATGGTTTGACATTATTGACCCAACAAGCACGACATTCCAATGGTTCTGTTCTTCTCGTTTCTCAAATTTCTAATCATTTATCATCGCAAAAACCTATGCCTGTGCCTCGAACATCTATTCCACAAACGACAACCTTAGATTCTCTCGATGATCTATTATGTGATCGAGAAGTCGAAAGTTATTTCTATCCACTTCATTCTCAACCCGAACATATTTATACGAATCTCGAAAATTCTTCGACATCATCGTCAGTATCTTATTATCATGGAACTTTATGTTGAAAAGATCTTCATTTTTATTGTCATTTGTTTGTTTGTTTTTATAAATATACGCAAAACAGAAAAAGCTGTTTGTATTAGCAAGAAACACGTTCATCACCAAGGTAAAACCAAGCATTGCAACCACCGCAATAATTCGATCTAGAAAAGGAAAAACAACTGTTTAGTCAAAAAAAAAAACGTCTCTTTTCTTGACATACCGGCAAACAGCTTCGGGATGTTTCTCACATTTTGCAAATGCACAAGGATCAACAAAACAATAAACTGTTTGACATTTTGCTTAAAACAAAAAAAGAATAAAATACATCGAGATTAGAATATTAAAACTAAACAATAGTCGTATACTCGTTTCTGTTGGAATAGATCGTTTGGCGATGGCACTTGGAGCATTACCTAATAAAAAATATATAAAATAGACTTATGAAGTAGAAAAAACGAGTCGAATACAATCAGTTAAAAGTTTGCCATCATGATACCATCGTGCAAAACAACCACCACAATAATCGGAACTAAAATAAAACAAGACAATCATTTCTTTAGAGTAAAAACTAGTTCGATATTATTCGTACACGCATGTAGCATCGGGATAGGCTTCACATTTTGAAACCTAAGCCATCGAACATTATTGAATTATTTTTCATATCGAAAGTGAAAGATTCATACTTGACATGGATCAACGAAACAGGTCACTTGATCTTCGCACAGTGGGCTAAATTTTGTTGATTTAGCAGCACAGAATGCAGCTAAACGAAATGTTAAATGAAAATCATATTAATTTTTATTTTCTGTTTCTACCTAAGAGAAGGACAAGACAGGTAGTAAGAATGATAAGCTTCATGTTAATTGAAAATAACAGTTTGGCAAAGAAAAATATATGAAAACAATCGATTATTTATCTATGATTTTTTTTATTTTGCGAATAAATAACAGGTGTTCGAATAATCCTCAAATAATTGCCGAAACGCCTAGATTTCAAGATTAATAAATTGTAGTTGACTTTGATCGAATTGGTATTCATCATCGATTTCACAGGACATATTTATAAACGAGAGAAAATGTGAACATGATACAAATTGACTTTTCAAACGTTGATTATCTTCATTCGAATAACAACAACAATGTTCGACTTCGATTTGTTGATTATCATCGAAAAGATTTTGTTCATTAACAATTATATGATGTAGTTCGTATTTAGATGTTATGTCCAGACAGAATACAATTAATTCATTCGATACAAATGAAAATAACATGTCAGCTAGATAATAAATCATTCCATTAACTTCTTTTAATGTTATAAAATGCGTATTTATAGTTGAAAGTTGATAAGATAAATTTGACAAGAATATTTTATTATTGAGAATAACAGAACCTGATGATGTATAGAAGATTAGATAACGATTAGACTACAAGAGACAAAAATCACAAAAGACAGATAAAATATATGCGAATTGTTACTTCATCGATTTCGAAATGAGTTATTAATGACTCTGTTTGTTCGTTTAGATATAGTTGATGTTGTCGATGATTTAAATTATTTTTCCAGACTAATTTTGTGTTTTCATCGGTTCGATTTGTTGTTAATGTTCCTAACCAATTCGTTTCTTTGACGAGTATAATCAATTGTCGGTCAATTTGACAACAATGCCAAGCTAAGATTTGATATTTCAATTGATTTTCATTGAAAATTACAAATGAATCATCGATTTTTTCGATTGTTTGACAACTAACTGTACGTTGACATCTAGATTACACACAATCGATACAAGTCAATTACTGCCTTCAATTACTTGTTTATTAAATGTTGATCATCGATTTTCGCTTCGGTAGATATTAGCGAATGCATATGTTTCGTCGAAGAATTAATAATTGCACGAAGATGTTGAATTTCTTCGACATATTGCTGAAGAAGAGCATACGAAGAATTTTCATTGATTATCGGAGTATTACGAATATTTTTCGTACGTGATGCATAACTATATGCACAATTTATTGAATAATTTTCAAAAGATGATCTACTACCGAAGTGTACATAATGTTTCATCGTAATTATCTTCTGACGGCGATATACAAGCGATCATAATCGTTTTTGTTGTACCACCGATACTATCTTGCAATAAACGAGTTAGTTTCGAATCTCGATAAGGTATATGAGTGGTATTTGTATGTACAAGAGATGAAATGACTTTATTTAAAGCCGAAAGTGAAAGATTGATTTTAGCTGATTCGAGCAGTTGTTGACCACTGGCACCGGTTTTGATTTGTCGTTCACTACCGGCTGGAACCTAGATAATTAGAAAGAGTATAAACGATTTACAGAATGTCTAACCGAGATCGACGAAATTTAGTTTTCCTTGACGAAATATTTTCGTTTGATTTTTCTGTCGATATTGAATCAAAAGTGAAAACATCGTATGTGATCTCGATGAATCTCGATTCATTTGTGTCGAACCCATCGTTCGAGCTAAATCACCAAGTCGTTTTAATTTCATACATTCATCGATTGATGAAACTGTTTTCCAAGTTAAATTCGTTATATGAACACCAGATGAACGAGGATTTTCACGTAGTTCAAGACGCGAAAGAGATTTCGTCGATTGACGTGGATAAAGCAAATCATGTAATTCTTCATTATAAACTACAATTATCGATTTGAAAATTTTAAACTAAACGTAATTATGAATAGTTTACTTTCGAGATAAGCACATTTGATGATGAAGATCTCATCGTCGGTATTCTGACGCGGAACAAGATTGAATACATGTTCAATAGCATTGGAAATGAGTCCATGTTCGGAATGACACGGACAGCCAGTGATTGTCCAAGATTTACCTACAGATTTTCAAACAGAAAAAAACTAATGTCGATCGCAGTAAATGAACTACCAACCAGATCCCGTTTGTCCGTAAGCAAAAACTGTTCCGGAATATCCGTGTAGAACAGCATCGCATACTAATGATTCGATAAAATCTTGAAAGATATGTTCTGTTCGTTGTTGTTCATCGTAGAATGCATCGAAACGAAATAATCGAGCGATTCTCTTTCGATTTCGTTTCGGATTGAATAATTTTATGATACATTGTTGAGTTTTCTGATGATCATTTTGCTGAATTTCTATGCATTTTGTCGAATGATTAATCAATTCTTTTTGATTAAATGGTCGACAACGTATCAAAACTTTGACACTTTCAGATTTTGTCGAAAGCATTGCAGCACTGTTGGTTATTAATATGTTAACATAAAGGAAAAAAAATTTCAATTAAACTCATTTGGCTTGAACTCAAGAGGATTTAAAACAGAAAACAATTAGCGCGTTAAGAAACCTATTTTTTTTTTGTTTTATTTATTAATACAAATAGAAATGGAAGCGAATGAAAATAAGACAAGAGATTGTACAATTATAAAGAACCTGAGTGTGCTAAAGGTGAAGAGCAGAGAGATTAGTGTTATTTTCCAGTTGTTGTTATCATTAGTCGTTGTATCTGACTTTCTAATTGTCGACGAGCTCGTTTTTCTTCATCGAGTTCGGTTTGAAGAGTTTTATATCCTGTGCGAAGTTCGTTGATGATCTCTAACATAGTACGACGTTCACTAAAAAAAACGGCAAAATCAATCATCGTTCGCATAAAACTGCAATCAATTTTGAATTACATATCAAAATTTGCCGTATTCGGTGATTGAATAGGTGAAACAGGAATGTTTGTATGATCGTTTGTTTGTCCGTTGTTTAAAGATAGCGAATGTTCACCATTTGTTCCTTTTAAAATAAAGGAAATATAGAGAAATGTTCGAGAAGATATTTACCAGTAGCTGAAATTGAATGTCGTGCTTTTGTAATAAGATTATTTAGGTTTGCAATCGTAGCACCACTGGCGACATTACTGATACAATAGGCTTCGATGACTGAAAGTAATAATGAATCGCCTTCACTTGTTTCAACTTGACACAAAAAGAAAAATCGAATTCGTGTTTTTTTTTCGTTTCAATGAAAAAATTCGTGTTCTCACCTCGTTTAAGAAATTCGTTTGCTTTCGATTTTTTCATCGTCATAAATCGTTTTAATGTTCGATTCGATCCGCTTTCATTCGGTGTCATTGACGGATCATTTGATCCACTGGCACTTCCTGACGATGGTACAGGCGAGCCCATAAGATTACTTGTTGATGTTATTGCCGATGAATGACCAATATTAGCACCTTGTGGTCGTGGTCGTAAAGGTGAATGTGGTCGAATACAACCTTTTGACCATACTGGTGGATGAAGATTAGATTTTGGTGTTGGTGAACGAACTGGAGTTTTGACTGAAAGATTGCCTGTACTTAATGGAGATGATTTAGCCGTTGTTACTATGCCAGTCAACGAAGAAGAAGACTGAAATGAATAGATCAATTTTGATTGAGAATTGACTTTCAAATTGTGCGTACTTTTGAAACTTGTTGAGGCGTGTAAGGAGTATTTAAATGATGGGTTTGAGGTGATTTAGGTGATAGGATTGAGCAAAATTTCTCACACCATTCATGATAATCAGCTGAACTTGGAAACGATACGATCATCGATTGATTCGATGGAGCTAAACAGATAATTTTAATTATTTATTTATCTAAGATAGAAAAAAAAAGAACATCTGTTGATTTACTATTAATTTTCAAAGCACGTTTGCCGATAATATTATCATCGAGAATCTTACTAATCGTTATTTGATTTACTGGAAGACGATTCTATAAAAATCAATCGAAAGTTGCATATTTTTTCTTTTGAAATTAAAAAACCTCAATTTTATATTCTTGTTGGTTCGATGATAAGAGAAATAATACTGTTGGATAAAGAATTGCAATACGTTCGAGTGCATTTTGTCCAACATTTTCCGAAAGAACACTAACTGGACTTAGACAAAGTGCATCACCAAATGAAGATAATGACTTAAATACACACGCACATGAAATACAATTAAATTGACCTTTGGAATGCTCATTTACCTCAGAACCAAGTCCATGAATAGGTGTATGAATAATATCAAGTTCCCATTCTTTACGTTTGCGCCATCCAGCACCACAAACCTATCGAACGGTTTAGAGAAAAACAAGAGAGCACAATTCAAAAATTTGCTTACAGCTAATTCAGCATAATATTCTGCTGCTCGTTGAGCATCGCCACGATCGATATGAAATTCCTATTGTTGTTGAATGTAGTTTCTTTCTTTTTTTTTTATTCTGTAATCAAGAAAAAATAAATAAATCTACTTCGAGATTATGTAAATATTCTTTGAGAAGATTGGCATATTTTTCGAGACGATTCAATGGTAAAGAAAGAATTCTAATCAATTGTGCATATGTATGATTTGAATCGTTTGTCGAATCGATTTTTGCAAGAACTGATTGAACTCGTTCTCTAAAACAGATTGAATGAGAAAAACAAAACGAATCGTTTATTTTTTTTTTACTTATTATGACTGAGCAAGAAAAGTGTTTTAGCATGTTGATAGCAATATGACTCAAAGATTGGCTTCAATGTTGGAGCTAATTGAAGAAAGATACCTCCGACACGATGTTGAGTTCTAAAATAATTTACGAAGTACAATCCATCATTCGACAAAGTCTCAGGTTTTACTTGATTGTATCACGTAAAACATTCGATAAATGACGATGAAATTTGATTAATTCATCGAGACTATGAATATCGACGTGTAGATGTGTCTGTCCAGAACTAGACAAAAAATCATAATCATGAAATACAACTCATAACCAATGCAGCTGATGATTGATTATTTACGTTGAAAGAATATGAGCTAATGGTTGAATTATTCTTGTAAGAAAATCTTCCAAATCAGTCACATAACGTTGTTCACCTTCGAGTAAAGCTTCGAGTATCTATTTATATAAACAAAACACGATCAACATTCAATGTCTTTCACTCTAATCATTTCATTCAATCAAAATTGTTTAATTGTTCTCATATTCTTTGTTGATCTACGTATGTCTCCACGGATAATTACTCTGATATTTAGTTCAACCTTTACCAAAATAAACCGTTCGTTCGTTCGTTCTTTTTTTTCTGTTTGTTTAATGTTACACAACTCATTAAGAAGATAAGGAAAACAATGTCTTGAACATTTCATCAACACGATCAATCTTTTGTGAAAATTTGATTTCATTAACTTACTGTTTCTCGATGAGCACGCATTTCGGCACATTGTTGCGATGATGTACTTTGCGTTGATGGTGTTGATTCTAAACAAATAATTTACAATTATCCTTCCTTTGCTTTAACAGATTGGTTTCAAGCGAAAAAAAAACTGACAAAGACATCTGATTTTCGCCTCTGGCGATCCAACTTCAATTCATTAACGCCAAAGACATGCATCATCAATGATATCTTTAGCATGCGCGTGAGTGTATGTATGCATTGAAAAAAAAAGTGGGTTTTATGTTTCTAACATACGTGTTTTGCAGCCAAATATTCGACATGATACGCAGCTAGTCGATCTCATTGAAGTAGAAAGACTAAATATTGATAATAACAACTGGATGTTAACTATCGCTAGACCCAACAACACAAAGAAGAATGAGATGAGAAGAAGAAGAAAAAAAAACGAAGAAGATGAAAAAAAACAAACGTTATGTCGAATATATGCGCGAAAGAGAACGAGAGCAAAAACGAGAAATATAGAAGTTGTCCTTCTCCTGTTCTTCTCATTTACCATATCCTCCTGTTGCTTGTCTGATGACAGACATCAACAATATTAGTACTATTTATTTGTAATAGTAATCAGAAAGACTTAGTCAATAGACAGTTTTATTCAATAGATAAATAATAATAATCAAAATCGAACAGAGATGAAGACAACCTTCTTTTGACACACGCGTTGATTAACAATATCTAATCGAATTGTATTCAATACCTGGTTTATGTACAATTTGCTCAACGTAATTTGTTGGAAACCATCCGGTTTTTCCGTCTAATGTTCCCTCCCACCATCCACCATCAGCTGGAGCTTGTGTTAAAATAATAATATCGTTTTTATTGAATGATAACTAAAAAGAAAAAAACGGGGAATAACAAGACAAATGAGATGAGATAAGGAAATCATTCTTTTTTTTCTTCTTCTTTATATTCGAGATCAATTAACTACGACAAAGAATGGAATCAATCTAACAGAAGGAATGTTTCTATATCTGCAAATTTTCTTCGTCTCCTTCGTTTTATCTGTCTTTCATGTGACGTAAAGAAAATATTCATTCAAGGTCTATTTTTTTTGTATTCTTTAATAAAGGCTAGTGTTTTGTTTATATAAAATTAATGAAACACTAGCTGAGACGTTTTGAAATTTACTTCATCAGTATTCTGTGCCTTGAAAGCATAGACAGCAGTAACTGAGATTTTTCCATTTGTTGCCACTTGTTCCATTGAAATGAGATGAGAAAATTATCGTCTGAAAATAGAATAGATTCGAGTCAATTTAAAATATTCACGATTGTGTTTTTTTTTATTCAAATAAATTAAAATTACAAAACAACGAACAATAATAAATCAAAAAAAAAGCAGCGAAAATAAAATATGTAGATGCATAATTCGTTTTAAAATAACTTCACGGAAAAAAAATATCATTCATTCGGTTGCTTATACCACAGATGCCATATCCCAAATCTAGAAGAAGAAAAAAACGATATTTCGTTGGTAAATAATTGAATTCTCGATATACTTTAATCGTTCGATCGGTATTCACAGTCATCATGACTTTCTTTTCTTGACGATATTCCATTTTGATTGTTCCTATACGCGATTCATGAAATGAAGCGAGTGGTACCGTTCTAAATCGAATCACATTTTGTTTTTGTTCGATTTTCAAAAACAAATGAACTTACTCATCTGGTTGTAAAACGCTTACACATTCACTACAAATTCGTTGAGGTATTTCATAGCCTAATAATGGAAGAGCTTTACGTGTCTGTGTACATTTATCACATGCAGCTCGGCCACATTTTCGGCAATGATGCTAAATAAAATTGAAATATTCTCATGAATATATTTTCTTATAGATTGAAATTACTTGTCTCGATCCCATTTGTTTTTGTGTCCATATTGCTCGTAAATTCCAAAAGAACGGTAGTTGACATATCTGACAGGAACTTTCTTCGACCCATTTTGGTGTTTCATTTCGTTTAACATTCATTGGCCAAACACCAATACGACCATCGGCCGAACAAGTTATTAGTAATTTTCGTATGGTATCATAAGATAAACCAACCAGACGATCAGCATGACCGTTGAGTTCAACAGCGAGTCCATTCGCAGCACCAATGTCCCAAACAACAATCGATTTATCATAACTACCCGAGAACAGCCATGACGAATCATTATTCCATAAAAGATGTGAAATCATTCCTTTTCAAAAAAAAAGCATTTCTCTTTGTTTTTTTCTTGAATCGTCTATTCAAAATCTTACCTGAGTGACCATTTAATGTGGTCTTTAATCGACATTTATTGTCAGTTGTTAGTTCTAGAAAATGTATAGTACCACTTGCATCACCAACAAAACATTCCCGTGTTGTTTCATTGATGGCTATTGACATACCCCACGAATTTAGTCCGTATGTGCCAAGTGGACTTCGAGTATTGTCATCGACAGGATTCGTTGAATAGAAATTGAGCTTTTTTTCTCGACAAATACTCAACAATAGATCATGACGTGGAGAAAAACAAACGGCATTTATACGTGTTTGGTGATTTAAGTAAGTACATTGTAATGTCATTTTATTGAAATCTTCAGCAACGTGAAATTCCTACGAATGGAAACATTTGAGAAATAGGACAACGTTTCAACAATGATTGACATACGTAGAGTTGACCGGAATCACAACCACAGAAAAGACGACGTGATGGTTCATGATAATAAAGTGCTGTTGGTGCGCCTAAATCAAATTGAACATCGTATCGAAGAATTTCGTTTTGATTCTATTGAATTTTACTCTCTACTGTATAACTAACAGATGGCCAATATTTGCCTGAATGTCTTTTTAACCAAATACGTAACGTTCTAAATGAAAAGAAATCATAATAATACAATTGTTCGATGAGTGCATGAGATGACAAAGAGAGACGTACTTATCATCAAGTGCAGTGATCACACCGTCATCACTTATAAGCAGAACAGCATCATGAACATTGACTTCAATATCAATTTTATTCACAAGTTCAGGTCGTCGAACTCTGCCTACACCTTCATCAATCATCGTTGACATGATTATATCTACCTGTATCTATCTGAAAGTGTTTAACAATCTTTGTCATACAAAACATTTATTAAAGTAGTATTCGTTATGATCTATGACCAATCCAAATGGTAGAGAAGATCTCTATAGATGTCCCGATTACTGAATTTATACGATGAAGATAGAACGGATCATTCTAAAAAATCTCTTCAATACCTGATGATTAGTATAATTCGAAGAATCAAATGAAAATATGCAAAAAAAACTCATCGTTTGTACTTATCACAATTGGTATATGTTCTTTAGGGTTAATATTTAAAATTTTATATGGGCTGATACGTCAGTAATGTATGATTAATCTAGATGAGTATGTGTTTCTTATCTTCAGTGAACTTGTCTTATTCTATTTATTATCTTCTATGAAACGATAAAAAGAAGTTTCGTTTCTTTTTGGATTTCGAACTTTCATCACACTTTTCACATAGTCAACGAGATTGTTGTTGATTTAATAGAACGATCTATTCATACAAACAATTGTTCTTCCGAGAAAACTAAAAAAAGATTTTCTACGTTAAAATTCTCATTTTATGCAAATAACATCGAGATAAAAGATAAAATATATACATATCATGAGTTTCGTCATTTTTGTTTTCATAAAATGCCTTCGCAACAGACAAACTGTAAGCTTTTATCTTGCTTCACAATTTTATAATATCGATTTCTATTCAGCCGTCGACAAAATTCAAGAACGTGTTGATGCGTGTTCGAAAAGTCTGAAAATTATTGAGACACAACGTATGTAAAAAATGCACTATTAAAAAGAGAATCATTTCAATCGTTTGAATCCTTATACCATTCCAGTAAATTTTCTGTGTAACGGAGCTCGTTTGCTCGGTACTGCATCCGATAGTATCGAAATACGTGAACTACTGTAAGTAAACGATTGCATTAGAATCATTATGAATGATGTTGTTTTATTAATATGTTCATAGACGAAAAGGTAAAGAACAATTAGAAGATCTTGCAGCACTTACGAGCATGATTATGATTGATTTACATTTAATAAATGCAATAAAACAAAATCTACCATTAGTAAATAACTACACCAAGTAATTGATTATAGTGTCGAAAGAAATACGTTTATTTAGCAAATTTCATCAGCAATAAAAGAATTAAATACGAAAACAGATGGTCTTATGAAAAATTTCGTACAAACTTTTACAGTAAAATCTTCTTAATTCAAGTAAATATTTACGAATGAATTTTACGGAGTTTAGACTGTTGACAATCAATTTGAAGAATTCAAAGATTTTCGTAATGATGTACGAACGAGAGAGGGAGAGAGAAAATCATTTGATTTCTAGGAAATAGTTCTTCAATTTGTTTTTTTTTTCACAGAATCTTTCGGAAGAACAAATAGAAAATAATAAACAAATGATAGAACGTGAATACAAGATCCAGGAGACAGTGGTAAATATATCAATCCATTTATTAAATGTATTAATGAAATTATTTTTAAAACTGTTCTCAAGCGGGACTTGATCGAAACCATCAAAACTCTACGTGATACTCAACCTATCGTATCCCAACAATCACCAGATAATACCGAAGACGGAACATCACTAACAAATAATAACAGATCCAATTTCAAACATATGACAAAAATTCTTATTATCATAAGCGTCGTGGTTGCAGCTTATATCATGAAAAATATGTCATCTACTAATTGATTACAAGAGATAAATAAAAATGCAATGATTAATTGTTTGCACTGTGATTTTCATCCTACCTTTGTCACATAGTCATATGTGATCTGAATCAGCTCTAAACTTAGTATAGAACGCCATCTATTGACAAAATAGCTTGATTGGTGAGGTAGAATGAGTCAAGTTATGACAGACAGAAGAACAAAATAAAAAGAAGAACAAGACGGGTCAAGTTTTTCATTTCTGTTTCTCTTATTTGTTTCTAATCTTGTTTTACCTCAAACTCAAAAGACAATGTCTTCATATCAGACAACTGGTAAAAACATTTGTTTTCGAATAAACTTGTTTTTTTCCTCATCGTATTTTGCTTGTTTAGCATATACACATATCCATGAATTAATTGATACATGGACACGACATGCACAAGCTATCGAAACACAAGGTACACAAAGAGCAACACAAAAACATATTTTTTTATTCGTTTTTCACTGTTTTTAGCCAAAAATCTATCTGAGAAAGCTCGTGTACTCGGTACTTCAGCAGATACACAGGAAACACGAGCAAGACTGTAAATAATTGTTTCCTTTTTCATTCATGCGTCGATATACTATTTTATAGTGATGAAGATGAACGACGTTTACATGATCTTGCATCAAAATCTAAAGTTATTCTTAAAGAACTTGCAACTGAAATGACTAAACGAAAAAAAGAACTATCCAAAGTAGAACTTTGTTTTTTCTATTTCGAATTTTTCATTGTTAACAATGACCTTGTTTAGGAGGATATGAATTTGATCACGAAAGTTAAAACTGCAATGGGAACAGCTTTGCAAAACTATGAAAGAGTTATTAGGGTAGATTCTGATTCATTTGATTCGAAAAATTGATTTCTTGGAATTTAGGAAATCGAAAAAAAACGTCAACAATTTCAAAATCCAAGTAAAAATGCTTTAATAGACTTCGGCGAAGATGATGTAATAGAAATACAAATCTGAAAAGTTTTTGTCATCTAAAATATTCGTTTTTCGATAGGAAGGTGCTTCGGATGATATTCATCAATTTTTGCAATCACAGTAAGTTTTTTTTTTACGAAAAACATATCTCGTTGTTAATATGAATTTTAAGGCAACAAATGCGAATGCAAAATGATATAATAATGCGTGAAAATGAAGAACAGTTTCAAATCGAAGATCAAATTCTAGAAGTTCAAGTAGATTTATTCATTGTTCGAATGTTTCAAATTTGATCTCTTTGATTTTCAAGAGAGATGTCGTCGAAATCAATCAAATCATGCGTGACATTGGTGCTATCGTATCGGAACAATCACCTATAATTGCAGGTGTTGAAGAACGAGTATCAGCAGCAAATGATAACATCGTCTCTGGTAATCGTGAATTACAGGGCGCAGCAAGAAGCCAAGTATAAGATTTTTCCAATAATCGAAATTGAATTTATTCATTCATTGAATTTTAGAAAAAATATCGAAAAAAACTTTGTTGGCTTATAATAATTCTTCTAATTGTAGCAGTGATCATAACTGTTGTTATTTATTTCTCGCTTAAGAAATAAAGAAAATACATCGTATAAGCATAGAGCACGATATTATTTTATTTATTATTGGTACTTTTTGTTCTGTCTTAGTCAGTGATTGATATGTACAGATAGACATGCTTTCTTTTTTCTTTTTGAATAATATCAAATATTGATTTGAAAAATAAACACAAAAAAAAATTAAGATGTAAAATATTCTATTTTTGTTTATATTGATTTCGATTTTTGTTTAAGATACATAGACAACAGCAGAAAAAACCGAACACAATCCAATGGCCTCGTCATCAATGATTATGTTGAGTAATGCCTCAATGGAACGTCTTTATCTCTCTCAACCACCAGCTTGGAATGATTTACAACGTTTATCTTATTCGTTACCTCAATCTCAACAAGATACACGTTCAAATCAACAACAATTATTTCGCACATGTTACGATAAACTTCTTCATCATATGTACGATATAAACTCGTCGACATCATTGACAACAGCAACAACAATCAATCAAATCAATGAACAATTAGAATTGGCTGCTGAATATTGTCAATTGAAAACCTTTCGTGATGAAAATAAGATCTATCTTCACTCGGAGCTGTTTCATTTAGAAGTTCGTTTTGATTCTCAAACACATTTACCGATTAGTATCGCAAGTTGTTTTCTCAATGAAGAACCATTCATTTGTACAAATATGTTAAAAGCTTTAAATGAAAAACAATACAAACTCTTTCGAGAACATTTAAACGGTTATGTACATTTACTAACACTTGTTGCACCGAATTTGAACAACGACAAACGTATTGGTCATATGGCATATAAAATTCTTCAACAAGATGTCGAACGTCTTGCTAAAATCGATCTTTATAAGAAATTATTCGAAGGTTTTCAACCGATGTTCGAAGGTTTACCAATGAATATCAAACTTGGACATGAGGATTCTGTATCTCTGCGAATTTTAATCGTTCCAAGTAATAATCAGTACTATCTACCAATTAAATCGAGTCTATTGATGGACGAAAAAACGAATGCAATTCAAATCGATTCATCAACTAAATCGTCAACGCTTGCAACAGGTTTTTTTGCATTGGAATTCGATGAAAATCAACCGGCATTTATTTGTTTACAAACATTTGCACAAGAAATAAGTCGACTAACAAATATTCCATCCATTCTTTCATCATCGGACACGAAAACATTCAATTATCTCTCAACAATTCTTCCAAAAACGAAAACATTTCATCAATATCATTGGTATATATCACATGATCAACCGGCAATGTCAATTCGACAGATACCATTTACAAATGTCAAACAACTAATACAAATTCTCAATCTCATTCGTCAACAAATGTATTTAACAAAATATTTCAATTATTATTTCAATCCAATATTCGATGATCGAGAACAAATGGACGATGAACATAATGAAGAAATTCTCCTTGAATTATCATTATTATCATCGACTATGCTTTCGATAACATGTGCACAAGCACAATATTTATCGACATTTGTTTTGAAAATGTCTGACATTGATAATCTACCCGTATTAATTCATCGTGCAGAACAAAAAGAATATGAACTCACCGAGGAAACGAATTCGTTGTTTAAATTAATCGAAAAACTTCTTCAACAAACGTCAAATGCAACAACATTATCATCATCTCAAAAAATCGAACAGCGAATTCATACGTCACCACCACCAATTCAAACAGAAACAGTTGCAGCCGTACCACCGAAATTAAATCGTCGTTTATCATGCGTTCCACCGGCGAAGCCAACATGGAGACGAGCAACGACACTTCGTCGAAATCAACCTGCATGTTTAACTTTAACATTGACGTCTTCGATATCTCAAGAAAAACCTGCCAATGAATCGATTGTCGACGATGAAATGAATCAAAATATTTCAACCGATGAGTTTCGAGATACTACTGATGAAAAGAGCCAAGATATTGTTGATAATAATAATAATGATGATGATGATGATGATGATGATGATCCATTTTTGCAATTCGCTGAACAACAATTACAAAATCAACAATCCTATCCGCCACAATTTCCATCCAAGCCATTGTTAAGCTTTCGTCCATCGACATTAAGTCGTTGTACATCTGTTTCATCAACACAATCGGTATCGACGCCGCCTATATTCGGTTTATCACCTTCCACACCCTATCCCGGTGGTTCGAATAATCCCAATGGAAATATCTTTTTCCCATTAGGTCGACAAGTATCCGTACCTGAATATAGTCCGGTTAGTTCGCCGATGACATTAGGAACATTAGATCCACTAGCATTTTTGCCAGCTAGTTCATTACCACAGCCATCCTCAAATAATGATCCAAATAATAAAAATGCTCAACAGAAAAAGAAACGAAGACGATCTGAACATTCAGCTGATGATTTCATACAAACATTGAATTCCGGTAAAAAAAAGAAAATACACTTCATATTTTGTTTTATTTTGCTTATTGAAAATCCTATTTCATTAGATAATCGTTCGTCGATGCAAACAACGAAATTAAATACATCGGGAAATAATGGAGGAAATGATCCATCGAATATTAAACGAGGAAAAAAGCCGACGGATAAAAATGCACAACAACAGCAACAGCTCGTTCGACAGAAATCAGCTTTTAAAGTAACGGACTCTCCAACGGCTACTTTACTTTCTCAACAATCCGTGACATCACCCGACGATTCATCGAATGAATTAAAACCATTAAAAGTTGTCATTAAACGAGTCGAAGGAAGTGGTAATTCACCGAATGATGAATCTCAACAGCAAGCAATTAAACAACGAAAAAAACAGCAACAACAAACACAACAACAAATGAACAACAATGGTGGGAGCACAATGCAAGGACAAATGAGAAAATTACCGTCGAATAACTCATCGGGTAGTTCATCACCATCTGTTGTTATTAAAACAGAAAGTATGGACATGTCACAATTCAATACCGATTCGAATAATATGATGTCAAGTAACGACGGGACACAACAACCACGGTATGATGAATTTTTATTGCAGGAGAAACGAATGTTTATGATTTTAGTGAACGACCTCGTCCTTCATCATCATTATCGAATCCATCGTCATCACTGTCAGCATCAAACGCATCTCAACCACGATCTGCTCCACCTCAACCACCAATTGTTTTGAAAATTCAACGAAGTAAAGTCTATTCAGGACAAGATCAAACATCATCATCATCAAATTCAACGACGACAGCTACTCAAAATGCATCACAAACATCGAATAATATTCCATCAGCTATAAAAGAAGCAATTAAACAACGTGTACGTCCGATGCCAACCGGTGCAAATACACCTAAATCACAAGTAACATCACCACCAATCCTAGCTGCTAAACTAACCAGTCCATCAGCTGGAGCACCAACAAGCGCTGTTAGTGGATTATTTCGTATACCGAAAAAAACATCATCACAAGACGTTACAACAAAACCAAAAACTGAACCTGGTACTGTTCCTTTAAATAATAATAATAGTATGTTATTAACAAATTAGAAGCTCAATATTTTTTATCTAATTGTTTATTTCTAGATACGAGTCCAAGTATGTCGAAAACACCATTAATACCCGGGCCAGGTATGCATAGAAAAATGTTTGATTATCGTTCTTATGGATAAGATTTCCTTCGATTAAGGTGTCCGACCATCATTACCACCTGCTCAAGTCGGCAGTTGGCAATCGCCACCAACTCAACAACCATCACGTTTCAATCAAAATCGACCACGTCCATCATGGCCTCAACAACAATTACAGCGTGGCCGATCGCCAGTTACACCACCAAATGTACCAAATCTTAATGCTGGTCATTCATCAATGAATAATTTCTCTCAACCACCACGATCAATCTTGAAAAAACCATCATCAAACGATGGATCAGGCTCGGATGTGCTCTACATGCCTTCGGATATGTCGGCATTCAATGATTCACGAATGTATACGAATTTTTCAGCTGTACCACAAAATCGTACAGTAACACCAACAGAAATGTACGATGACAACGATGATGATACATCACCACAAGTATTTATTTTCGAATTCCATTGAAAAACAATTCTTTTTGTTTTATATTCATTTTTCCAGGCTCAACTAGTGATTGATACAAGTAGCAATCCAACAAATAATGTTCTTCTACCATATTCAATGGTATCTGGCTCAAATAATTCAGCCGGCATAGACAATTATGATCCGATGCACGAGAATAATTCAATGATGAATTCTTCTCAACAACAACAACAAATGGCCGATGATACTTTCTCCAGTCTAGACTGATCTTTTGTCTCTTCGATTTTCGATTCAGTCTTTTCTTTTTCTTCTTCATTCGACATGTATCTCAAAATCTATCTATGTTTACGTATGTGTATGCGTGTGCGTGTATATATAACAGAGTGATATAATAAATCGTTTATTCATTAATATCAATAGGTCTTAATGTCAAAAAAAAACCACAATGTAATACATCAAATGGAACACATTTATAAAAAGAACAAAGAAGAAGCAAACTCATAAAACAAGAAAATGTTCGTTTTTTTTTGTTCGTCTTTTTTCCACGTCATTTTCTATGTTTTAAAGTCTCTTGAGAAACGATTTTTTTATTGTTATTCTAATCAACCTATTCATCTAAATAAAATATGATCCTAGTGTCCAGAGATATCTCATAAAAACTAAGATCAATATGGGTGATATTTTCGGTTTTATCGAGCTATGTTTTATTTTTTATGTGACATTAGTTATATTGTGCGTGATTGTGAGCGAGTCTACTCTCAACGAATAATTATCAATAATTGGGAAAAAAAAATTGTATTTAGCAAACAACTTCGTGACAAGAACGAATGCTCAAGGAAATAAATATATATATTATAATCAATGAAATCAGTAAGAACTTGTTTGAATAGCCTTGATGAATAACAAAAAGCCTATTTAGAATTGATAATTTCGAGACGCTTCTGTTATGTAATAGGATTTTTCAGCAGCATGAAGTTTATTTTCATAACACATTAACGAATAGTGCGGAAAACGGAAACATGTCAACAGCACATATCAAGAACACTAATAAAAAGCCTATCCGTCTTGATCTATAGACAAGATAAATAGAACTTGCAAATGAATGACTTTTTTCGACTAATCTATTTTCAAAGAGACGAATAATAATTCTAGACTTTCTCTAGCAAATAGCATCCTGATATGTATAGACAGCTGTTAATGAAGAAAAAAGTCGTCATCGTCATCGTCGTTGATTTATTTCCGACAAAGAACAACATAGATTATCAATGATGTATGTGACAAAAACCGCTTTCATTCGACACGCCAATCACTATTATCATTTAATATGGAGTAAAAGTCATTCGCGAACAATCAGATTCGCACATAACTGACGAACAAAAAGAAAGAGAGAGAGAGAGAAAAATAAAGGCACAGCAACAGAACTTTTCTCTCGTATTCGTTAAGCCAAAGGGGTTTCAATACACATGCTTTCGCCTCCTACAGACTATCATTACTAAACTAGCAGTTATTCGAAAGGACGCGTAAAAGCAACAAACTGAGCAGAGAAAGAAAAACGAGAAGAACAACGAGACGAGTGTTATATAGTAAACAATATTTTCTTTTTTCTCCCACTAAAGAGTGAAGAGTCACTAATCATACAATTGCCACATTTATTATTATTATTATTATTTATATTTATATTTTTCATTATGTTTGATACTTCCACATCAATTGTCTAGATAAATAAAAACTGTTTTAGTTAGTTTAATTGACTATTAAAACATATCAATGATTTCTACTTCATTTTTCCGCTCAATTTCTCATATTAAGCCAGTATTTATTCGAAAATTATCTTCTCCCGCAAAGGCAGTAACAGCAACAACTTCAGGTAGAATAAAATATTTCCATTGAAAAATAATCACATCAATTTTTAGAATCATTACTATCCTATTCTGATAATAGTATTCTTGTTTTATCCTTGACATTACCATCTCGTCAGGAAACATGTCGATTTCATTTGAATTTACAAACATCGACTATTGGCCAGTTAAGCGATGAAATTAAAGCTGAAGATAGTGGCATTGAACATGTACATATATCCGATGAAGCCGGCCAATTACTAGCGAAATCTTATTCGATTCAATCGTTAATGCGTTCACCATTTACGATACAATTGAATAAACAACAAACATTTCTGTTCGATCCCATTCGAAATCTTCAAGTAAAAGAGCAATTCATTCGAGAGAAATCAATCGATCAAGTTCCCATCGAAGAAACAGCTGTTGCCCTTTATCAAGCGTTAAACATAACAAAAATATATCATACAAAATACCTCGAATTAAAGCAAGAAGCCAATGATCTCACTGCACAACTTGAACCTCTTGAAAAAGTTTATTTCTTTTAAAATCTTCTGTTTTTATTTTTGAATCATCTGTCTTTTTGTTTTAGACTAAAGATCAATTAGCAAACATCTGTCAACGTTATACATCTCGTTGTATATGGTATGGTTTAGCAGGAATGTCGTTTCAACTCGGTGTATTAGCTGAATTAACATGGGATGTTTATTCATGGGATATAGTCGAGCCCATATCCTATTTCATCGCATTTGCAACAGCAATATCTGTCTACGCGTTTCATTTGATGACTCGGACAGATTTCGAATATATAACCTTCAGTGATCGGCTATTTCTACGAAAATTCTATCGTGAAGCTCGTCGACAATCATTCGATGTTTCACTTTATAATCGTTTGAAAAATCGTCTCTTTCTTGTTCATACAGATCTCGCACGTTTACGAGCACCATTATCTCTCTCATTACCCGTTCCGCCTAATCCATTAAAATGCAAGATTAGTGGCGAAGAATTAAGTCCTTTAGATGTCTATCGTCAAAGACGTCATGTTGAATTGTGATAGAAAATAAAACTACTATATATATATATATATATTATTTTGCATAAATATCTCCTTTATTTCAATGATGATAAGATTTATTTTCAATAAATTCCTGGCCAAACTTTCCATGGAACTAATTGACAATATTGCTTCCACGATTGACCATATTTCAATGTACATTTTTGATCATCACGATGTGCACGATGCATTAAGAGAACAAATAAGATAATAACATAAAAATACGGTAGAATATAATGAAAACCACACGGATATGTCCAAAGAAAAGCTAATGCTAATTCAGGTATATAATGAAAATGTCTCGATATTGCCCAGTAACCCGATGCAAGAAGAATACTTTCGGATTCTTTGCCATTTAAAAGACGAAATTTCACTCGTAAAACTTCAGCAGGTTTACCCCAAACATTGCAACGACCATTAGCAGTTCGTACATCGATTTTCTGTCGATCACAATCATAATTAATATAAATCGATAGAAAACCCAAGAGTAAAACGATAATTGTTTGCGTAAGACCAAGTTCAATCGGATGTGTAACAAGAAAATATGATGGAAGTGTATAAATGCCTGATACCCAAACGAGACAACCCCAACACAAATAAAAACCAGCTCGATCAACGATAATATCAATAGTTTTCATGTAACCTGATTCCCACCAGAAGAATTTCGTTAGATAAACAAGTGTTAGTAAACATGTGACAAGAGCACTATCGGTATATCCATATAATTCGAATGTTTTCATACAGAAAATGACCGAAAGAAGTGCCCATGATAACATTCCATATCGACAATTTGTAATTAATTTAACATCAACATCGAATATTCTTGGGTAAAGTTCAACGCCACGATAGAAATCCGTTAACCAATTCGATGACGATCGATGATCAGCTGTCGATGGCATATATTTTCCCTTTAGCATAACCAAAAAACATAATAAAAATGCAAATGTACTAACAGTAGATAAGAAATCTTCCCAATGATCGTAAATATACGTTGGCGATAGACCATTCGATTTCAATACAATCGTTAAAATAGCAAAATTAACCAGTGATATTAAATAATAACTGAAACCGTTGTTACGATATTTTGGTATATGTCCAGTATCTGTTATTGGTCCGGAATATTCTTCACCTGGTAAGATCATTGTCATCACAATCGAATAGATTAAAAAGGCAATGATAATGTATGCCGATGGCCAATGCCATTTAAAATAAAAGAAATGATCTAGAACTTGTTTTAATGTCATTGTTGGATCGAATAATAATTTCGAGAAGAATTCGATGATTGAACCATGACAATGATCGCATATGAAAACGATGGATCGAACAAAGAATGGACATGCAAGACAGAGAAATAATGGTAGAATTGATTCGGATATTAGTTTATTGTGGCCTTTTCGTGCATGGATTGACAATTGATGAGCTGTTGATTTTGACTGGTGTTTCTCATCGACGTGACTCGGCATTTTTTTAGTTTAACTAAAAGAACAAAATAGATATGATGTTGAAACTTTGTATATTTTAATGATATAAATGTTTATCTTTTGATAAGTACGTAATCAATGGAAAAAATGTAAGAAAAGTTCGAACAAAAAATGTTATTAAGGACATATTTGCTGATACGAAGAATTCCTAAGTACATACCCCTTTTCTTGTTTTATCATCATAGTAGAGTCTCTTTGAAAATTCGATCAAATAACCTAATACCCAAGCAGACAATATTTATCAAAAACGCGTGTGCACGCTAAGAATATGCTGTTTTTGATATTTTTTGTCTGCCCGGGTAACTTACACATTGACAACAACAACATTATTTCGATAGAGCGCCAAATATACCCTCAAAATAAAAACTTGTATTCTAACTAAATAGCTTTGTTATTTATGTCTACTATAGCCATGAATATGTCAATAATTCATGGCAAAATAAAAGACTTTTTAATAAAAAAATCATCTATAGTCAATCGTAATTTTGATTATCAAAAAGAAACCTACTATCCACAAATGAAAACAGGCATAATTGTTGTATCTCCTACGCAATACATCGACCTAACTCTCGTCAAAAAAAAAACAGAACTTGCCAATGATTAATATCTACGAATGAGAATGTTAAATGTCTCTGTTTGTCTTTCTTTCTATAGACCCCAATCGATAAGACCACATATTAGTTTTTCATATATAGTATTTTTTTTCTTTTCTTGTTCTTCATTATAAATGCCATATGTTAGCGAATTGTGTATATCGATTTTTTTTTCTTTCTTTTTCTGAACATCAAGATGATTTATTCATCGATCTGCTTTTTTTCTCAGGAGGCATACAGTATAAATTAGACAAAAAATAGCACTTAATTAACCCTTAGATAAAAAAAAGACGAATGCATATAAAAAATGAATTCGATAGATAAATCACGAACGCACAATCGTACATACAGAGATAAAGATATAAAAAATTAGATCATGATTTGTTCACAGAAAAAAAATATGGAATGAAAGTTTTATTGATAAAAGACAAGAGATTCAAAAATATTTTCAAACACGTTAGTCTATCGTGTAAATAAGAAGAAAACCGTCACTGTTAAGCAAAGAAAAGGAGAGAAAAAAATATATATATTAGTCATACAAATAGTGAGAAGAGAAATATGATGACGTTGAAGATGATTGGCGACTATGATGGGCTGTTTTACGCAATCTACCCGGTGTTTGATTGTGTCCTGTGCTTATCAAAGGACAATTTGATTGTTGTTCACGTTCTTGACGAGTCTTCTCTCGAACTATCAATTCGATTTCTTCATCAGCTGACGAACGAGCCAATGCATAGAAAACATTACAATGATCGAGAATGAAAATTTCTAAAGCACATGAAATCAAAGTTAGATTTCGACAAAACAAAAATCTTCGTTATCTACTTCGACCAGGTAATTGTTGTTCAATACAGTATCGATCGAATTTCGATGGATCGAGACCGAATTTATCGAGAATTGTTTTCAATACACTTGTTGTTCGTTCATCATTTCGAATCTAAATAAAGAGAAAAAAAAACAATCAATACTCGTTTCTTTTCTCATTAGATTTGACTGCGAGACATTTCCGATAGGTAAAACAAAACAAATCTCATAAGGGCAATATTTAACAATAAATAAAATATTTGTCTGACAAATGTCAACACTTGACTTTTTGATATTTTCTTCTAAAGTGCATAGAAAATAGAATATACCCGAACTTTCTTGTATAATAAATCATCTTTGCCTGCCAATTTGACCTTAGCAATGATTGTTTCTTGTTCATCTGAATTCGAGATGCCGTTGCCCGACGTACTTAATGGTGATGCTGTAGCCGATGCATAACCTTGACTTGAACTACCTTGTGACGATGCGAGAAAACTCGATGCCGAAGACGATCGAGAATGATGTGCATGAGGACTCTAAAATGCAAGCAAAAGTTAAGAAATTTTGTTGAGAAAAAACAATGTTCAACTGTTTCGATGATTGGCTGTTCGGTTTGAAAATGTTGCCGATAGTAAACATAGTTATTCGATGTTGTACTCAATTTGTCAAGTGAATTAAGTGAAGGTGATGATGGCAGTGAATCAGTGGTTCGATTCGTTGATTTACTATCTACATTAGTCGTTGTAACGAGCGATTCGAACGAAAGATTGTCAGGAAATTGTTGAACTCGACTAAAAACAAATTTATTTAACAATATAAATATACACAAAAATACAAGCACACGCATGCATACACTTTGGGCATTGATTCATGATCTATAGTTTCCTTTGGTTCGATTTCATAGGATAATTCCCAACTGAAATATTCAATCAAACATTCGAATATTTAAACAAAAGAATTCAATCATTTCAATCCACCTTTCGGAATCGGTATATGTTCGAACATGATCGAACCAAGCTTGAAAACGTGGCAGTGGATGTAATGTTGTATATGCATTTGCAGCTGATTGAAAAAGTTTGATTTGAGCAAGAATTTCGAATTGTTTTCGATGTTTTTCAAAATGAATTAATTTTTCTGATGATTTATTCGTATTTTCGATGGGAATTGTATTCGGATGTGCTGAATCAATGTATGTCAAATCACTCAAATAAATACCCAAATATGGTACAGTACCAATCATAATCTATCAACAACAACAACAACAGCAAAATAACAATTAATTCATTTTGTATGTTTTTTTTAAATAATTTACGGAATTCTGTTGATCTCGAACGAAATTACTTCGAGCTTTTTTACTTAATGTTGCATTGATTCCGATTGAAATATCAGCAGATTTCGCTGTTCCTTCCTGAAAAACAAAAGATTTCATTTCATTTCGAGAAGGTCAAATAGATATTAAATAGTAAAGGTGAACAATAACCAATTCTTAGTATGGTGAAACATGCAATAGGGTGTGTGTGTGTGTGTAAAATATAAATAGGTACAAGCAGAAATAAATATATCGACATGCAAAGAAATGATTTCTATTCAAACCTACATCACTTTCTGGATAAACCAAACGAACTTCTTCTAATTGCTGGAAAAATAGATTTCGAGTGTAAATCAATACGATTTCATTATGTTTTTTTTTTATTTATTTATTTGTTTTCGATACTTACTTTATCAAGAATTGCTCGAGCTTGCTTTCGATCAGCACAACTGCCAAAGATATTTTTCAATTCATCTAATATTGCTCGATAATTTTCAGTAACAAATGACCAAGCCGTTTTTAAACGATAGATGCAACCCGATAGTAAACCATTTAGAATAGCTGTTAGTGATGAGAAATTCTTGAGTTTTCGACATTGATAGGCAACATCAATCCATTTTTCGATGACATATGCACGCGTTTGTTCGTCTTGTTCTTTGAGAATTGTTGCTGTAACACGAGCAACAACAGCATTGAAATATTCAATTGTTTTATCAACTGTTGTCAATGGTTGATTCGATGGACACCGACGAGAACTATTCACTGTTGGAAGCGTTAAACAATCATGAAGAATAACACGTTTTAATAAATCCTACAAAACAAAAAATGGGCGTGTTTTTTTAGGAGAGAATATGTTGACATACAGCATCAACAATTGTCAATTGTTCTGCGATTGTTGTACTTGGCATTTCAAGTATATTCCATGGCGTTATATAATCAAAACCTTTTCGATTATAATTTGAGTGAATTTTTGAATGTTCATTCGATTTAATCGAACTATCTGATCGATTCGTTTCTTGTTTCTCTTCTAATTGTTTAAATTCTTCTAGTAATATTTGACCTTGCTTTTGTAAATCTTTTTCAGGTACATATTTTATAAAATGATGTAATGTAGAATATCGTGGAGGTTCATTGAAATCTTCTTTATATGTAGATAATAAACAATTGATTGCCGTACGAAGACTCCTATAGAGACACAAAACAAATGATTTTTTAAAGCGAAGAAGAAGAATTCTATGTACTTAAGAGTTTTTTGTCGAATATCTTCCGTCATATCGAGCGAAGCTGGAAGAACAGTTCGATAGCGATTCATTAATGTATCAATTAATATTCGAGTATTTGTATATATTCGATATGTTGAAAAAAGAATATGCATATGAGTTGAATCTAAAGCACCGTTTTCGTTTGTTAGACATTCGATTATTTTCTCTAATGTTCCAGCTTTCAATTGGTAGACTTTAATTGTTGAATAGAGTAATGTTCCATGTTCATTATTCGGACGATGATGATCACCGGCTAGTTTGTTCTATCAAATTTACAAAAAAACGAAAATCGATTATTTCGTTATCGAAAACAAAAACTGTATTCAAACTTGTTCATTCGTATCATCAGATAGCGTTGAAGTTGAATCACTAGTTGATGTTGTTTTATGTCGAATTCGTTTTAAATAAACTTTATATATTGCATTATCTATTCGTTCTTCACCGATTGACTGAGGTTGTTGTCGAGATGTCTAATGAAGCAAAAGGCAAATAAATAAAGACTCGATTTTTGAGAGTCAGAAAAAGAAACACTTCGAGCGTTAGTGAATTAATTCATCTACCTCTTGACATAGTTTATCAAATAGTTTAGTAGATTTTAGTAAATGTTCTTGTGATTGTCGAGTAGGATTGAAAAATGATGAAACTTTCAAATCCAATGAATAGAAATTCGCAAACATGAATCAATTCTTTGCTGCTGATGCTTCTCACTAAATAGTTCTCTCTTCATATGATTTCATAAAAAAAAAGAAGAAAAAAAAAAGAAACTTCTTACTATCAAGTGTCATGTCAACTCATCATTTTCATCACTGTAAAATATAATTTACACGAGTATGTCAAGGTACACGCTCATAAATTCCATTAACATAACTATTTCTCTTATATTTACATACTCAAGAGTAAGTACAAATCATAAATGAAACGAAAAAAAACTGGAGCAAACATGCAAAGCGTTAGAAATTTTGCTGTTATGAGTCAATGAAACCAAATCATACATATTTTCCAAGCCTTTATCGAGCTATAGCTCTTACTTGTTTCTCCGATCTCCTCATTTGATCATTGCGAGAAAAGATTTTTCTGTGTAACGACGGTGACAATGTCGATAATAAATAAGGACTCATCATTTTGTCACTCTCTCGGTTTCTCTCTTTTTTTTTAAACTTCTCTAAAAACAAGGACACATCGAAAGAAAACGATAAACAAATCAAAAATGACAATGATATTTGTGGAATTCAAGTATGTTGACCATGCATGTGTACACGTACATAACAATTGTTTTCATTATGATGTATCATCAATCAAGGTCATTATAGATTATACACGTGAAAGTCAATGATTGTTGAATTTAACTTACGACATAAGTTTGTTCGTTTTGTATAGTCGAAATATTTTGTTGACTAAGACTTCTTAGTGTTGCTTTGTTAATAAATGAACCAGTTTTGGCTGCTAAAGCTATACGACGAATAGGCCGACGACAAAGGGACATTCGATAAGAATAAAGAGTCAAAGAAAAATAGTGATAAATTTCGTTGTGATGTTTTTAGATTTCGTTTTCAACTCAAATTTGAGTTTGATCAAAAAGTAAAAACATCGAGAAAATGTTGAAATCTTCTAGGACAATTGACAGATTAATCCACGATTCAAAAATAGTATCACGTGTCCTAGAAGAAAAAAAACAACATCAACTATTGACAGGTATTCGATTTCGTCAATAATATACGTATATCGATGAGTCACATTTTTCGTGCTCAAATATTTCGTGTGAATCGAAATGAATGTTTTCAATTGAAAATATCAATTGAACACATCATTAATTCATCAAATCGATCGAGAAAAGAAAAATTTAACTCGAAAAAAATTCATTTTTGTTGCTATTTATAAAGAACTGTATATGAATGACATCTATCGAACATGTTCTAAGTATCTCGAAGTGAATAGTAAAAAAAATCGTTTTGACTAAAGAAAATGAGAAGTCAAATGAAGTTTTTATATGTCTATGATCAGTTCCTATGTCTTCTCTTTTACAAACAAAATAAACGTATGAAAATACCTTCCTATGATTTCGTCATTTATTACGAAATATGTTTACATAAAATAAAAAGTTATATGAAAAAAAGACATGACATTGGTTGATCTCATGGCTCATTTAATATTTACATATATATTCATCTGGTGAAGAGTCTAATTGAATAATATAAGAAAAAGACAAAAAGAAAGGAAATTATCAATTCAATTGTCCGCCTTCGTTCAAGTTACTCTCAATCTCTTGAGTGTCAATCATTTGAATTTCGTGTTTCATGGAAATGCACATCGTAGAACAAGAAGAACAATTGCTATCTTGATGAATGAGTCAATGTAAAATGTCCGCAAGCAACTAATAAAGTAAACATGATTAGTTAAGATATTCGCTAGATCGAAATAATGATTTCCTGTTTTTGAATATTCTGATGTTCAATATTTTACAAGTAAAAACAGCAATCTTTATTTTATTTACATCTTATCAATGCTTATCCGTACTTCCGATTAATGAATATGATTTAAATAAAGTGCTAGTTGGTTACTACTGCTGTCAAGGTTAATATTAAAATTGCAATATATTTAATGTTATTTATTAAAAAGTATCGAACAGATGTTTAACCGAATGTTGAAATTTGAAATGAAACAAATGTGTGATTATCTCGAAAATTTTTATCATTAAAAAGAAGAAAGAAAAAAAGATGCATGTGTGTTTCAATGATCATATATGCGGTTGTTCGAAATTAAACTCCGAATATTCATATCTGAATTGGATACTGTACTGAAATCTCAAAATAGAAAAATAATAAAAACAACGAAAAAAGAAAAAAAACAAAACAAAAAATAATATTTAAGATTTCAGGTTTATACGTATGAGAAACGAGAGCATCTTATTTGCGATGATTGACGGGCGATTGAATGTTAACTGAATTCTTGTTTAATGTCGATGTTGAAGTAGCTGCCGAGTCGCTGGATGACATTTTAAATAATTTTGGAGATGAACCACGATTTGTTGCTTCTTCACGTGAACGTGCTGCTTGTAAACGATACCAACGTGGTTTATCATCGATTACATTTCCATCTTGAACAATACAGAATTTAGTTTTTGAATATATCAACCTATGAATTGTTCTTCCTACCTTTCAAATCAATTGTTATCTGTCCAATGAAATCATTGGCTTTGAATCGATCATAATCCCAGACTGTAAATTCTAACATTTTATATTGTAATTCTTCTCGATGCATATTTCCGTAGATAACTGTATGATCCCAATTTGGATTTAAATTTTTCGAAATATGTTTCGTTCGTCGTTTATTTTCTTGACTAAAAACAAATATTGATGAAGAATTCTGTTTTTTTTCTCTCTCTCTCTCTCTCGAAAGATTCTTTACTCTCGGCCTGGTAAAAGATAAACTTTAACAAACGGATCTGAATAACCATTTGCATCTTTAGCCGGTAGATTTTTTGCTTGAATTATTCGTACGACTAATTGTTCACGTTCGCTATTATGTCCGATTTGTAATTGAATATCGCCAACATACAGATTATCTCGGCCATCAATGGGCTACGAACAAGAAGAAAAACAAAAAAAAGTTTATTGAAGAATATTTTCTTCATTCGACATACTTGATTTGTCAAATCGACAGATTTTGTTTTCTTTTTAATAAATTTAAATGAACCCAAAGTCGACGAAGATTTTCTTCCTTCGCGTTTAGTCAATGTAATCGATTCTCTTCCAGCTGAATCATTTGACAAGCGTTTTCCGTCGTTTCTCAAAAAACTCTGTAAACGACGTGACGCATCATTCGTCAAATCGCTATCATTCACCGAGACACTATGACTTCGTTCATGCGAATTCGTTATCAGATCATTGGTTGCCATTAGACTACTTTTTCGGCTCGATGGCGAACGAAAATATTGCGATAGATTATCGCTTTCGTCTGATTCATTCGAACTTCGACGTTCGATACTATGTGTACTACCGATGCCATTCAAGCCGGGATCATTCGGTAATAGACTATTTCGGTGTTCATAGATTCGACGGCGTGATGACGGCTCTTCGGAATGCGTTTTCTAGAAAAATTTATATGAAAAAAAATATCGAAAAATAGAATTGTGTGCGTGTGAATGTGCAAAGACTTTACGTTGTCAGGTGTTGTTAGAGTAAACGTAGTTGTTGTTTTTTGTTCGTCACGTTTAGCGGTATGTGTATCACGTGAATTAGATGTATCATTCGATTGTGGTGCTAGTTTGATTGAACGATCATTGGATTTAATTGATGCTGTACGATGAAGGGATTCGACAGAAAAGAGGCGTTCTTTTGAAGATACGCTTTTCTTTCGAGTAAATGTGGGTGAGAGCATTGTTTCAGATACATTACTTGAATTTTCATTTGGCAAGGGCATAATTGTTGATTGAGATTTAACAACAGTATTTGTCGTCGGAGAGGTTTGATAAGTATCCATTGAATGTCTACGTTGAGCATTTGAATCAACCACGAGATATGATGGAGTGAGATTAGATTGTAATTGCGTTTTTTGCGGTCGATGAATTTGAATGGGAGGAGAATTAGGTGGAATGACGTGTTGACTACGAAGACAAGAAAGAGATTAATCTTTTTTTCTTTTTTTATTATTAAAATTGCGCGTTGAAAATACCTTCGAACGACAATTTCAAATTCATCTTCAATTGAATTCATTAAGTTCTGAACGAATAGTGCACTTTTACCACGCAGAGAAACGCCGCCAACTTCCAGTACTTCATCGCCTGGATTTACATGACAGGAATATATTTTTAATTAGTAAGAAGAATCCTTCTATTTTTACCTTCTTGAACGGCGTTTTGTAGGATAGGATAATTTCGATGATGTCGATCAATGTGTTGAATACAGCCTGTGACTTCCATGCAGTTCGGAATTGAATGGCCACCTGTTATGCGAAGGCCTAGATCGGATCCATCTGACAAGAGAAAAGAAAAGATCACGAGAATGTCATTTGATGATATATATATATATATATATACTACCTTGTCGAGATGGATTTAAACTATCACGACTTAAAATTAATTTTAAGACAGGAAACGGATATGAGATTTCTGTGCTGGTGCTCTGGAAAATGAACATGATCGTATGAGAATAGAATTTCTAATTAGCATAAGAAATGACAAAATAATCATACTTTTTGCATTTTAGGTCGATTCGAACTATTCGATGATGATGATTGATTCACTTGCGTCGGAGATATTTGACCATTTGTATTTGTCGATACTGAATGGTGGCCATTGCTAGTAGCGGATGGTGATGAGAGTTTTTTCTTTAGTTTCTTTTTGGTTTTTATTGATGAATTCAAATTTGATATTGGCGGCGTATTTGTTGTTTGATCACGTAATTGTTTCGTTTGTTTAGTTGTTCGAACTAATTGATCGATCGATGACGATTGATTCGATAAATTAGTTATCATCAAATATGAATTCATATCATTACTATTCGTTAATTCAGATTCAGTTTTCGAACGATTCGTTCGTTTCATTGAACCTGTTGGATCGTTGAGATCAATTTCAAGTAAATCACTCTCATCATCGATATTACCATTAGGTATTATAATCGGTGGTGGAACTGCTGGAAGACAAAAACGAGATTCAGAATTTGCTCGACGTAATTGCAAACGATCTGTCATAGCTGGTACACTGGGTAGATTACGTTTTTGTCGATGAATAAATATATCACGCTAAATAGAATTTAAAAAAAGAAAAAAGATTATCAAACTTGAGTGCAGATAGTGTTTGGCAACTGAACTTAATTATTTTTCAAAAAAAAAGGAAAAGAAAAATCTCTCTTCTGTCATCTCGTTATCTTTGCAAATCAGAGAAAATTAAAAATAGAATCGCCTGTAGTTTGAATATGATATTAGTTTCTTTTCTTTGTTTGTCTTCTTTGAATTATTAAAATATTTACTTTGCGTTGGATGGATGATGTTCGTTGTAATGATCGAGTTTCTTCTTGAGATACGTTGCTTGTTACAAGTAAATCAGTAAGATTTTCTCGAACACCCGACGAACGACTTAGACTTCCTCGACGATTTGTTGTCATTATCGGTATGGATATAGGAATATGTTCTAGTGGATGTGAAGATGTAACTGAACTTGTCGGAATAGATGTGGAGGATAATTGATGAATATGTTCATCAGTCGAGGGTGATTCAATTTCCATTTCAAGTATGGAATCAATATCAATATTATCAACAGATAAATGTGTTTCATTTGTTTTCAATTCCAAATCTTGTTCCTGTTGATTTGTCGATGGAAAACATCGTGTTAGATTAGCTATTGTTTCTTCTAATTCTTTGACATGATCACGTTCATCGGCGGCGTCATCTTCGTCGATATATTCATCGATTTTATACGACGGTACAATGAATTCTCCTTCGGTTTGTTGATGATCAAGATTGACTGATTCAATAGGTAATATTTCATCGATTGTTGGCACATATGGACTTGGTCCTTGATAGAAAAAGTCATCTTCATCAATTTCAGTTAAATTGTTCGATCGCGTTTTTATTAGTGTCGAGGATGGAGAAGGAATCGGGGGCGATTGACGTAGTTGTTTTTCATTTTGACCTTGATTATCATTCATTTTTTCTATCGAAATAGGATTTATATGAGATGAAGATCCTTGAATCGACGAAGTCGGTTTTATTAGTTCCTGATCAATCTTCATAACGTTATCATAGAATTTATCTTCTTTATGATTATTAGATTCATTCGACAGAGGAGAGAAGAATGATTTGTCTACAGCTGTGAGCTATTGAATACAAGAAAAAAACACACAGAATGATTTTGAATTATTAAATGGCATATCAAATAGACATATTGACTCACAGAAATAGTATTGTCTTGCATTATTCGAGCAATTTCTTCATCATCTTGGCATCGAAGGCAAATTGTTAAATTTCCCTGTTGCTGTTGTTGTTCTTTGTTACACACTTGACATCGGTGAATGTTTGTTAATGTCGATTCCGGCAATGTTAATGTTGGTAATTCTTCATTCTGACGTCTGTTAATTATAGAAAAAGAAAGAAAATCGAAACTATTCATCATCGAAATTAAAACTCGTTTTATTTTGATTGAAAAAAAGAAATTAATGATAAGTTAATAAGAAGTTTCGTCATTTGCAAACATGTTAATGTTGATCTTTGGTTGCGGAAAAAAAAAACAGAATAAGTGCAAAAAGAAATGCTAACAAACATTATTTATATATAATCTTTTTATAATTGACAGTTGAAGAATCGAAGAACTTCGTTTTTTTAAGACTTTGTTTTTTTATCATTAGCTTAACGTCATTTTGCGTGACAGATAAATATACAGAGGCAAGTCTTGTTTTATTGAAAAAAAAGAAAATGTCTGGAAAATATGAAAAATCGAATGAGACAAGAGAAAAGAGAGAAAGTACGTCAGTAGCAAGGATTCGACGTGATTTTTCTTTTACTCTAATTATTATTCCTACATGATTCTCGTGTTCTTTTCCATTTTTGTTTAGCTGTGAGTATGAAATTAATTAAAATTGATCTCTTTATATATAAATAGATCGTATAATGTGTGAAATTCTGTTAAATGATAGATTTGTTAAAGAAAATATTCTTTCTCATGAGATTAACTTGAAACATGCAAGATATAATCTACTTACATTTTATTATCATCGTTATAGTCATTTTTATCGGTTTGGTCATATATTTCCGGTTTTTCCGTTTGAAAACTACTTGTCGATGTTGTTGATGATGAAGATGACGAAGTCGATGCTAATGAAGTCGAAGGAGATAATGACGCCGGTGGCGATTGTTTCGATGAAATAACAAGCGGCGATATTGGTGTTTGCTGTTCATCGGCTGCTCGTGCTCGTCGTAGAACATTTGCAATATGTTCTTGTTCTTCTCGATTTAAATAACTAAGATCTAATTCACCAGGCGATGCCGGTGCTGGTGGTGGTGCAAATGATTGATTAATTGTTTTCGAACTTTGAACACTATCCATTGAAATGGGTCTTGAAAGGCTTCGAGATGTTGTTGATGGATTACTTGGTAAACGATCATTATATTGCGGATGATCGAATGATGATGTCGACTGATGATAATAGTAGTGATTTGCTGTTGGATTTGATCTTGTCGACGAAGATGATGTATAAAAGGAAGGAGACGATGGAGACGGTTGTGATGGTAATGATGGAGGAGTAAAATCGACCGCCTTATCTTGCACCCACTTTTTCAGTGAATTAAACATTCAGCAAAAAGGAATGGGGCGAAGGGCGAACGAACAACCGGAGACACAATGACGTATGATTTGATGGCACACTACAATCATATTAATTAAATATTCTCTTGTTGTATTGTTGCACAGTCGTATGATTATATGACAATCCTTTTTTTGTTGTTCTTCTCTTTTCATTCTTCTTCGTTTTTTTCTTTCTCGTTCCCTCTCCCTCTCTCTCTCTCTCTCTCTAATACTCACAAGTTCAACTAGCAGAATCATGTGTGCATGTGTCTTTGTATGCTATCATTCATTTGCTCTAGTTGCTCGACGTGCTTTCCTCACTTTTCCGTCCAGTATGCTTCTCGTCTCGGGTTCTCTCTTCGTTCTCTCTGTTTTCCGCTCGTGTGCAATACGTCTTCTATCAAACCACATCACATTTCTCTCGTTTCTAATAATCATAGAATTTTTTTCTCTCTGTTTCTCGTTTTTTCCTCTCTTTTTTTCACCATCTCGTTTTTCATGCACAACATTGAACGCTAACATTTTAGAAGAAAAACGAAGAACAAAACAGATATTTGGAACAGAGCAAAGGGGGGAAGAAAATAATGATGAATGTTCGTCAAAACGAGATGGTCTCTATAGAATTCTCTCACACTCTATTTCTTCTTTGCATCTATCTATCTATCCATCCATTCATCTCTCTATCTATTTGTGTGTCTTCGTCTTCTTCTTTTTTTTCTTTCTTTCTTTCTTTTTTTCGTTATTCAATAAGAACTTCCTGTAAGTTAGCAATCACAATAAAAGCGAATGACGATGATGATGAACTACTTAACTTAATGCTTAAGTCATCAGCTTGTCAATAGACCGAAAAAAGAAGAAGAAAAGTTATTAAAAGAGTATTAAAAAAAAAGAAAAAAAAACGCAGTCATCATCATCATCGTCAATGGGTCTACGTGGATAATGATCCTACTCCGGAAAACACAATTGAAGAGTTCTTTTTCTTTTCTCTTGTTGGGAGAAGTAGAATGAAAAAAAAAGACGAAGAAAATTATTACATGACTTTATAAAATATCCGATATATTTGAATAGTAACCATTATTATTCAATATTTGAATAAAGAGTCAAATATATCATTTTTCTCTTCTCTCCTATCGAATTTAATTATCATACGTAAGGAAACATGATATATATATTTTTCTCTTTTGAGTTTTTGTTGCTGTTCTTGTATAAATTACAATCTGTTTTTATTAATCATATCTAATTGTCAGCACATCAATGTCGAAATGAGACATGACACAAAAAAGAAGAAGAGAAATGAAAGAATCTCAATCCAATTATCAATAATATATTCTTCGCTTCGGTGGATTTCTTTTTCTCGCCTTTTTTTCGTCATATATATATATATATATACGATTTTTTTTTGTTTTAAATTACATGAGAATACATATACAAGAAAAGAATATAGAAATAGTAGAAAAAAAGCATCGATAATAGCGGCAGCATCAGTAAATAAGCTTTAACAAAAAAAAATGCATACGCACAAAAGACAAAGGAATACTTGTTCTTTCTTTTTGAAAAAAAATCTTCCATCATTATTAAAGCAAAGAATCTCGCAACTACAAAAGAAAAGAAAAACACAACGAATTGAAAAAAGAAGAAGAAGAAGAAAGAAAGAATGAAGCAATTCTCATTAAGAAAAGAAAAACACACGATTTGGCACATAAAATAAGTGTGGATAAGAGAACGAGAATTGCATTGGAGAGCAAGAAGAAATTCTCATTGATTTCAATATTTGGAATAAGACTAAAGAAAAACGAAGAGCAAATCAATTTTAATAATAATTGAAAAAAAGAATTCTACCGATTTTGATCGTGTATAATAAGAATGCGTTGGTAATGGAGTTGGATTAGTTACTGGAGATTTGCCACGATATTGTTGATGATGATGATGATGTGACGAACTCTTCAACATACTCGATGAGACTGGATCACGATTATCACTATCAGATAGAGTCAATGTTGTTCCGAGATTATTGTTATTTATGTATTGTCCGCTGGAATACATGGGCCTGAAATTAAATCAAAAGTAATTTCTTATTTTTCTTCTGCGTGTCCTTCGTTAGTAATTTAATTGACAGATTCTCTAACCAATGTTTTTATTTGATTATTCGAAGGTATGCATTTCTACCTGAATAAATATTAGATTTAATTTATTCCGTTAGGACTGACAGCAAAGAGTGTATGAAAATGATTTCATGCAAATAAAGTATGACACGTTGTTTCTCTCGAGGCAAATCTCGTTGTTTGTTTCGTTTATAAATGTCAATTAAGATTTTCTTTCCTCGAGTAAACTTACGTTTTCATGATTGATGTTGCCGAGGAAATGTATGAACGTGGCTTACGCATATTTGAATTTAATAAAACATTCGACGAAGAATTATTTGGCATCGGTGCATAACTACGTCGAACAGTTGCCGATGAGATAGGCACTGTACTTTGTGGAACTACTGTTGTTTGAGCACGTTTATAATTTGCTGATGGATTGAATCTATTCAAAATAGAAATACAAAGGTTGTTCGATAATCAATCTAAGTAAAACATTTTCTTAAACATGCAAATATATAAGGAAAAATCTGTTTCGGAACAACTAAGAACAATAATGGAAAATATGAAAGCAAATGGAACAACGAAATAAATCATTTTCTGACAAATGGGTTCACCGATTTTCGAACACCTTTCATCTGTCTGTAGAGTTGTCAATAGTGTCGATTGATGTATGAAGTCACATTCATTTAGCGATGTCGAATGCATTCGACTGTTATAAATACGAAATGGAATCATTTGTTCATCATCACTTATTGAAACACTTGTTAATGGCCGAGAAAAAAGACTAGAAAACAAAGTATGCCTTATAGATAGATATTCAATGTCATTCAGCAAGCAAAAAACGATAGAGAACGAGCAAATATTAATTGATTTCTGTGTGTGTGTGTGTTTTTTTTATGTCTATGATCAATCAAAAAAATGAAAATAATTATTCATGCAAGATAAATCTATTGAATTATCTGCAAATACCTTTGTTTAGTCTTTCTAGTTTGATTATGTTTACACCTAAATTCGGCGAATACATGCAGAATAAGCGATTGGATTTTTTGTTGTTGTTGGGAAAAAAGAACAAAAACAAAAAGAAAAATTTCATTCGTAATCTTACGTTAAACTCGACGTAACATTCGTATTCGGTGGAATCCAACTGTGTGTTGGCGATACTGTATGAGTATGATGATGTTGCATACGACGTGCTTTGATTTCGTTTAAACGATCGCCTTGTGTCAGTTCACCTTCGTTTTCTTCCTGAAAAAAGAATGAAGATTTTTTTACAATGATTTTGAAATAGATCGAAGACCAACGTCATTCATAATGATATTATCGGTGTTGAGCGAATAACGAAGTGGATTTTGACCGATTGTATTCATAGATGATTTCATACCGAATGAGGCTGAAAAACGAGGACGATCATGAATTCGATAGGCATCACCTAACGACCAAAGCCACGATTGTTTTCTAATTAAACGGACAAAAATGTTTGTTCGTTTTTGAAATTCAGATAATTACTCTTCGAGATAATTCTGCTGTGGGCCAATAACTGATCCTGGACGACAAATTCGAAGCCAAGCGATGATCTCAGCTGCTGAGAACTTATAATGTTTCATAATATATGCACCAATTAAAGTTCCCGTTCGACCAAGACCGGCTGAAAATTTTGCTCAAATAAATCAATTCGAACTTTCTTTTTCTTACCTTTGCAATGAACGGCAACGGCGCCTTTCGCTTGTTCGACAATATTCAAAAATTTCAATGTGATCGCATCACTCGGCGTGCTTCCATCATTAAAAAACAATTCGAAATGTTCAAAACCCGCATCAGTGAACCGTCTTGCATCATAGAGTTTCTTATTCAAGCGTACGATTGCTGTCACATGACGACTACGAAAGTATGTAAAATAAGCTTCAGGCGCATGCAATGGATAGCCCTGGAGATGAGAAAAATAAACTCATTGAGATTGGTTTCTTGTTTGTTTTCGAAATGACCTACATTTTCGATTTTACTTTTAGCATGTGGACCTGAAAATGCGAGAATCTTTCCAGGAATGATCCAATTCAAATCTCCATTCTCAACTTTCTATCAACGATAAACAGGAATGTTTTTTTCTTTTTTTTTCGGAATATAAAAAATATCTCACTTCATAGTGTTCATATTCATCCAAATCGAAATTTTCGAAATCAAAAAAGTCGTGAAGCATAGCCTAAGAAATTCGATTTTTACAAATACAAACGAACACACACACACACACACAAAAGAAAATATTCTATACCTTATAAAGGCCTTGTAATGTGTCAAGTAATGTCAAATTATAGGAAGATGATCCGAGTGAAGCATCTCGAAATGGTAAAAATGGATGAATAGCATTGATACCACTCACTAATGGCTTGTAGGCTTCTTCTGGAGTTCGTTTTAAATAAATAATCTAGACAGATGAATAAATGATAGCTATATTCAGATTGAAATAGAATTACTGAATAAGTAGCAATGAGAAAGGCAGCATTAGCACGTTTTTTCGGATCGAATGTTGTATAATGAATAATTCGTTTATGAGAACATGTGGAATTCTAGAAACGATTTGATAATGAAAAAAAGATATGTGAACTTTCTTATTCAATTTACATTTAATTTTCGATTTAATTTTGTACAATATCGATGCACAACGCCCAAATTCAATGGGCCAAAATCAGCATAAAAACTTATGAGAAAAAACAATAACAAAATACAACCTTCAATTTTCTATTTGAAAATCTTACTTTTCATAAATGAATTCATCATCAATTGAAAAGAAGTGCGTATTTATCGTCGATTTAGGTTTGATTCGTAATGTGGCAAAATAAAGACGATCTTTGAGTATTTCGGATGCGCTACCGATAATATCGGTTTCGCTACCATTACCTCCGACGCCGCCATCGAACATTGGTTTTTGATTTTATTTTGTTTTTTATTATTTAATCAGAAGTCGACTTATTAAACTATTCATAGACAAACGAAAGACTAAACGAAGCGGAAAGAAAAAAAAAGGAAAATCGTAGAAATTCTTTTGGTTAATTATCTACCTAAAATGAAATAAACGGTTGATTTTAATCAAGATTTCTATAGTTCTGTTGTATAGGAAAACGAGAGGAATAGGAACAGAAAAATGAACGAATCAGCAGCCGTTGTTAAGCGCCATTAACTATGTGAATAGTCTCTATTATGTTTTTTTGATTAGACACATAATATGTCAAAAATAAATAAAAAATGATTTTCTTTTTTGAGTTTTAGTTTAATACTCAGTATGAACTGCATCATTCGAATTGTAGCTCTCATCTGACGAAAAATTCTATGGAAACAACAAGAACATTTTGACTAAGATGTCACTAGATGATTTTCTCTTTTCCCTAAAGTCAAAATCTGGTTTCCGTTATTAATGATTTTTCTTTAGTATTTTATATGATTAATAACCGGATGGACCATGGAAAGAGAAAAAGAGCGTTGATGAATTCGGTTATTCTTTTTTTTTTCAACAAATTATATAGTAATCAATAAAAAATCATTGCTTCAAAGAATAATACTTGAGTCGTATATATTCTTCCTTTATTATTAAATAAATGTCACTAACAGGAGGGAGAAAAGAAGTCTAATTAGATTCACAATTGAATTTAAATATCATTTTCTCATTTTTCTTTCCTCTCTCTCTTTATATATATATATATATATATATTGAATGACTGATTCGATTATTCTACCTATCAAATACTTACGATTAATCAATTGACAGCTCTTAAAGGGTTGCTTTGATCCGTACAAATGTTCTATTTGTACTGCGTATGTACATAGAACTCCTTCATATTATTTGACCTTAACAAACATAAAAACAAGACAGAAAAATAAAGAAAGGAAAAGGACAAAGAATCGGAAGACTCATCGATGATTTCTGATTAACTGCTGATTTTTCCTGCGTCTTTTAATAAGACAACAATCATAAAGCAAAACAAAAAAGCGAAAGAGATCTATTTTTAGTCAACCTTTTCGTTCTAACAGGTTTAACAATATAATTTGTTTTTTCGTTTCAAGAACATACTTGACAGATGTTCTCAAAAGGAAAATAAATCTTATATGGATGTCGCCTATATTCTTTTCTAAGACCTCAAGTCGTTGCTAGGAAAACGCACACAATCATGGCTCGGGATTAACGACACGCAATGTGTTTGTATACTAACCGACAATGGTTTCCATCGTCAAATGGAATTAGATAACATTCGAACAGAAATAATTATGAAAAAAAAACCGAGCACATGACATGTAATCGCATTTTGATTGTATTATATATATGTAGACCGATGAGAAATATAAAACTTCAGTTACTTGCATGAGTTTAATTGTAATGATGAAATCGATACTTCTATTCTTTCGAATTTTTTACATATAAGTCTGCTGAAAAGTTGATTGTTTACTTTGTTTTTCTTTTTTTTAATGAATAGACGATCATTTGCAAAAACGATTTATGAAGAAATATGGGTAAAGATTATTATAAAACTCTTCAGTTAACTTCAAGCGCAAGAGACAACGAAATAAAATCAGCGTAAAAATTCATTAAAACTACGTACATTCGTTTGACAATCTGTTTTTGTAATAGTTATCGACGTTTAGCGCTTAGATATCATCCATTAAAAGCTGACAATGACCAAAATACTACTGAAAAATTCGATAATCTCGCAGAAGCTTATGATGTCTTAACCAATCGTAGGTGTCTATTGATTTAGTTTGCTTTTACGTTTTCATTCTCATTGATTCTAGCAATAAATCGGGCTATTTACGATCAGTATGGTTATGAAGGTCTGACAAAAGGCGTGCCACTAGGTTGAAATTTAATAGTCTATTATATCTTTAATCAAATAAATACATTTTTTTTTCTTCTCATTTCAAGGTAAAGATGGCGAATGGAGCGATGGTTATGTGTTTCATGGTGATGCTGAACGAACCTTTCGAGATTTTTTCGGTGGAGATAATCCATTTGCTGGTAGAAACCCCGAAACTATCTTGATCGTGAATGATTTCTTAACTTTTTGTTTTTTTTTACTAAGAATTTTTTACGACAGCAGAAGAAAATCAAAGATTAGGCTTCGGTGGAATCGATGGTCGAAGTCGAAAGAAAAAAGATCCGCCCATAATTCGAGATCTTGTACTTTCAATCGATGATTGCTATCATGGTGCAATAAAAAAAGTCAAAATCAATCGACGAGTAGAGAGCAAAATTGATTTTTGAAAATCATTCTTTTTTCGTAAATTGAATCTTATTATTCAGGTTATAAATGACGACGGTGTTACGTCGAGTATTCGAGAAAAAATTCTCTCGATTACAATCAAACGCGGTTGGTTACCAGGTACAAAAATTATCTTCGAAGACGAAGGTGATCAAGGTCCAAATAACATTCCAGCAGATTTGATTTTCATTATCAAAGATAAGCCACATGCTTATTTTCGTCGTGAAAATTCCAATCTTTTTTATACAGCTAAAATAAATCTTGGACAAGCTCTCATTGGTACAACCGTACATATTGAACATCTCGATGGAAGAAAACTCGATGTACCAATTAATGAAATTGTCAAGTAGGAAAAATTCCGTCGAAAGTCTTTTTCATTTCATTTCATTGTTGATTTTGTTAGACCTGGATATAGAAAATGCATACCTAATCAAGGCATGCCATTGATGAAAGATCCAGAGAAATACGGCGATTTGATCATTGAATTCGATGTTGAATATCCACAAAAGTTAAATCGTGATCAAAAATTATATATTAAAGAAGCATTAATTAGTTCAACTGTACGAAAACAACACAGTCAACATCAAAAAGCAAATATGACAGATAAAAATTAGTCCAGCACTTTTTTCTGTAATTATTTACATCTAAATATTCATTCATCATAAATTTAAAATAAAAAAAAACACCAAACATCTTAAAAAATCGATTAAGCAAATCAGAAAATATTAAATTCCAAAAAAATATATAATTTTTTTTCTAATAATTCTATCGCTTCGATTTTCAATAAACTGTTGTTGTTGTTTTTTTAAATTGATTGATTTAACGCGTCAAACGTTCGCTCTCGAATCTGATTGGTCTTTTAAAAAGCAATGACAAAAAGCAGGTAGTCAATGAATCATGACCTATTTTATTTATTTTAAACAAAGAGAAAAGAAGAACGCGAAAAAAAAACTTTCTTTTTCTCAAAATATTTTGTTATTGTTTCCTCATTTTTATTTTTCGTCATGGCTGCTAATTCTGAAAGTGCTCTAAACGAAGCACGGAATCTTCTTCAACAAAAATCCGTCGATGAACTAAATAAATTATTGAATAGTGAAGAAGAAATAGCAAAATTCATTTCAAGTTTAAGTGAAGTAGGTTTCATTATTTGTAAACGAAAACAAACAAGAATAATCATGATACTTTTTTTGTTTCGCCATTTCATCAGGTTCAACAAATGGAAATTGTTAGAGAAAGTTTAAAAGAAAATAACAAACGTATTGCCTTGCGTAATCTCGATAAAGAACCAGGATTTCATCAAGAAAAAATCAAACTTGCTGAATTATTCGAAGAAGTTAATAAAGTGACAGATGAATACAAAGCATTACGACAACGTTACGGTAGAATATTGAAACAAAAAAACAACAGATTGATTGCTATTTTTTCTTTGTGTTCAATTAGATGATCAAGCCGGTGAAACTAACCCTGAAATGATTTATATTCTGTTACAAACAGAAGCGTCAGATCTCGAACGAAAAACTGAAGTAAGCGTTTTTGAAAGAGAAAAATAATATCATGAATTGTGCGTTTATGTTCATTGTGTTAAGCAAAAAGCTGAGGATTTTTTCTACGGTGAAAAGAATGAAGAACAAGTCACTGAATTCGAACGAGAATTTATTGAAGATCGAAAACATGTACATGAATTAAAAATCAAGGCCGAAAAATTCAATGAACTACTTCATTTGGCACATTCGACTTCGTATTTAGGTTCAAATGTTTACAAATAAAAATAAAAAAACTTCTGCTCGTCTTTTTCTTTTCGACTTCAATAAACAATTATTTTCTTTTCTGCTTCATCGCAATAAAAATTCAATCTCTACTTTCTTTCTTTTTCTGTTTTGGATATTAAATTGATAAATAATGCCTGGTGCGAAACGGTACGCCGAACAAAATGATTTTCATTGAATTTTCTCTTTTTTTTTAGAATAACGAAATCAGTATCTTATGCCGAACACGATGATGACGATGACGGTGAGTTTTTTTTTCGTGTTTATTTTGAGAAAAACAAAATTATTTATTTTTAGATTTTGTATCGAAAAAGGATACGAAAAAAGCTCGAAATACAAAAGAAAACGAACGACCAGTCGAGTCAAAGCCAAAAACAGTTCGACCACCTCCTCGAAAACGAAATGAAAAGTTCGTAATTTAGAAATAAAATCAATTAAATTGTTGTTTTTGTTTAGATTAACAGTGTCTGAACAGGCTGAACTTGATTTAGCAATTAAACTTTCGAAAGAAGAAGAAACTGTTCAACTAACTGAAATTTCAATTGAATTACCGAATCTATCGAATGACAAACAAGAGAAAAATGTATCGAGTGCAGGTACGAATAAATCACCTGAACAGAAAAAAGAACGAGCCCATCATAAACTGATTTAGAAAGTAAAACAACCGATGAAGAAATTTTATTACCGAAAAGCAAACGAATGAAACGAGAAGAAGAAGAAGTGGTGAAAGAGGAGGAAGTAGTAATCGAAGGTACGATATCGAGTTTGTTCTTTTTTTTATTTGTAAATTGTACCAAAAAGTGAAATTGTAGAAGTAAAAAACGCTGATGAATCGACTAGTGATGAAGATGAAGAAATCGACGAAGAGAACGAGGAGGAAAAAAATGATGATGATGAAGAAGAAGAAGAAGAAGAAGAACAGCAACCTCCACCTCGAAAAAAAACAACTCGTAAATCCGATGAATCACACAAGCCAACAGGTAAACCAGCTTAGTATTTGAAAAAAAAATAATACTGATTACTTAACAATCTTGTTTCTCTTTTTATTTTCAAGAAAATAACAATCGACTAGTTACACGTAATCAGCAAAAACCATCGCCAACGAATTATCTGATTTCAACAAATGATCAAACAAAGAAAAAATCGAACGTACCAGTCGGCTTTCCAACGAGTAAAATCAATATTCCTTCGTTTCAACCATCACGTGTCGGCTTATCACGACGATCAGGCGCAATCAAACCACTTCATCCCAATCTCAATCAACGTGGTCTTCATGAATAATAGTTTCAACAAAGTCAAATGATCCGTCTCGATGTTTTTTTTTAAATGAAAAGCAAAACTTGTCATAGATGTGTTGTTATAGATTTTATGTTATTTTAGAAATAGAAAACAAATTGATAATTAAAATGCAGATATATTTTTTGTTCTAGATCATTGTGATTTTAGTATATTTGAAACGAAAATTCGTTTTTGAAGCATGTTTTTTATTTGAAAGCAAACAGAAAAAAAAATAATTCAATTCAATTACAATGTCAGCGATCACATCGTCATCATCGCATATGATCGATGATGATAATCCAGCAGCAACAGTTAAATTTCTAATTCATTTTCAAAATCAAGCTACGGTGATCTACCTTCCAGTTAATCTAACTTTGGAAACATTCTATCAAAATCTCTCATCGATTTGTCATTTAACATTAACGAATCCACCGACATTTACTGTGAAATGGCTTGATGAAGCTTTAGATGCTATAAGTATGTCAACACAACGTGAATTGAATACCGCTATACGTTTATATAAAAAGAATGCTGATAAAGAACTTCATATTCATGTGTTTCCGAATCGACCTGAAAAGCCAGGTCTCTTATGTCCAGGTGAAGATCCGTTGATCTATCGACGTGGTGCAAGACGTTGGAAGAAACTCTATTTGATCAATGGACATCGATATCAAGCGAAACGATTCAGTACATCAGCAGTTTGTACGGTTTGCAATGATCGTTTATGGGGCCTTGGTCGGCAAGGTTATAAATGTCTCGATTGTCGTGTTCTTGTTCATAAACGTTGTGTTAAATTATTGCGTATTGTTTGCGGAACTTCAACGATTAATCATTCGAAAATCAGTAGTACCAATGGTCGACAAACATCGACTGATCAACACGTCATAGATCATCGAAAATATCAAGAAAATGGTGTCAACGACAATCTAAATCGACAAAGACCGTCTGGTGCTAGTGTTGTCAGCAATCGAGATCCAATGGCTAAACAAAAAATGTCGAGTATCTGCGAGCCAGGACCATTGAAACGTGCACAAGGTTTGAATGATCTCGGTCATTCGCCATTCGATGATTCAATAGATAATCAAATCAATGTCGATGGCGAAATTCCTCATTCAACAACCGGTCTACCAACAGTTACTTTACAAGATTTCGAACTACTAAAAGTCATTGGTCGTGGTTCGTATGCAAAAGTTTTCCTTGCCGAATATCGTCCTCGACATTTACGAAATCGATCAAACGGAATTCGTCAAGCACCACGTTTATATGCAATGAAAGTGATAAAAAAATCGATCGTCAACGATGACGAAGACATCGATTGGATACAATGTGAAAAGAATGTGTTCGAAAAAGCTACCAATCATCCGTTTCTCGTTGGTCTTCATTCGTGTTTTCAAACACCATCGAGATTATTTTTTGTTATCGAATTTGTTACTGGAGGAGATTTAATGTATCACATGCAACGACAAAAGAAACTACCCGAATCAAATGCTCGGTAAAACGAAAATCTTGATTTTCTCATTCAAAATGCATGTTGACTTTTGTTGTGCGTAGGTTTTACGCCGCGGAAATAACCGTTGCTCTTCATTTTCTACATGAACATGGCGTAATCTATCGAGATTTAAAATTAGATAATGTTCTACTCGATGCTGATGGACATATAAAACTAACTGATTATGGAATGTGTAAAGAAGGTTTAGATTTCAAACGTGATGAACGAACAAGTACATTTTGTGGCACGCCGAACTATCTCGCGCCGGAAATGTTGAGAAATCAAGATTATAATTTCAGTGTCGATTGGTGGGCACTCGGCGTACTAATGTTCGAAATGATGGCTGGTCGTTCGCCATTTGAAATCGTTGGTTCAGCAGAAAATCCGGATTTAAATACAGAAGATCGACTTTTTCAAGTGATATTAGAACAACCAATTCGTATACCACGTTCATTAACTGTCAAAGCAAAAAATGTTTTAGAAGGCTTTTTAACTAAAGATCCGAAGAATCGTCTCGGTTGTCGATATGATCAGACTGCGGGTTGTCAAGCAGGATTTCAAGATATATGTTTACATCCATATTTCTATCCGGCTATTGATTGGCAACGTTTAGAATCAAGACAAATCATACCACCGTATAAACCCATGCTCGCCGAAGATAAAGATCTGTCACATTTCGATCCACAATTTACAAATGAACCGGTGGTTTTAACGCCTGAAGATGATGAAGTTATAGCTCGTATACAACAATCTGAATTCGAAGGTTTCGAATATGTTAATCCTTTAATTATGACTTTAGAAGGCAATGTTTAGAAATTCTTTTTTTTTTCTTCAAAATGTATATTCTCTTTTATTTCTTATATATATTCATATACATATATGCGTAAATTATATAGCTGGCAATAATTCTCTTTCTCTTCTTCTTCGTTTTTTTCTCTCTCTCTCTCTCTTCTTTGTTTCCGTTGTTTCATCGAAGAACGATTGTCTCTATTTATGGAGTCATTTATCCAAATTGAATTACTTTCAAAGTTTTTTTAGACGTTTTTTTTATTATTCTTTGAGGTTCTCTCTCTTTTTTTTCTTTGGGTTTGTATGAAAATGCATGTTATTTATAACAACTAAAGCACAATCGTTAATACAACCAAACACGAGATATTTTTGTTTTATTCTCAAATTCGCAAGATCAAAAATATAGTTTATGTAAAACAAGAAACGATAAAATTAACAGTGACTGAACATGATACAATCTCAATCGAATGTAGGCGTCGATTGATGTTGGTCGAAAAAAAATAATCGAAATAAGAATCAATAAAATAATAATTAAATAAATAATAATGAAAAGAAAATGTATTCGAAATTTCGTTTTTTCTAGTAGAATATTTGTGGTTGAGTTAGTATCATTGATCATGATAATACAAAAGATTAATGTGACTTTTTCTTGCTCTTAGTTATGAATAAACGCTCTTTTATATCTAAAGATAAGATACTAAAATGAACTTGAATGCTTTCGTGTCAATTAATGCTGATATTAGGCTTTATTTGTTAATATCTAAGTTTTTCATATTTCTAAATGCAATCTAACTGCATTTTCTATCATTATAGTGCAAGCGAAAAAAAAATAGGTGACTAACAATGATTCATCCACGTAAAGAACCGTAAAAGTGCATTTTGTTTTTGACCATATTTATTAAAATAAAGGAGAAGACACACACACAATCCGAAGTGACTAAGCTATACTGTGTACCGAATAAATAAAACTTCACCGTATTGTTAATAGTGTGGTGCCAGAATTGTTCGAATTTCTTCGTCGCTTTTACAGCCTGTTAAAAATTCATCTTTGGAAACATAATCATCTTGATTCACATCAATTCGAGCAAAGATTTGATCGACATGTTTACGTGGATTATTTGCTCCTTTTTTACTTTTACCCAATAGATCAAACATCGATTCCACAACTTTCGACATTTCATATTTTGATATACGTGCATCACCATTAATATCATACATATTAAATGCCCATTCGAGTTTCTCATCGGAACTACCATTTAGTGTTATATCAATTGCGCACATGAAACGTTCGAAATCGATTGCACGCGTTTCGGGATCGGGATTGAAGGTGCGAAAGACATGTTTGCAAAATTCATTAGCTTTACCTTGAGGGTAACGATATTGATAGACTTCATAGAATTTCTTTCGATCTAATAAACCCGTTGGACAATCATCGAGAAATCCATGCCACCAATCCAAAATTTCCTGTCGAGAAAATTTCGTTTTTCTCAATAGATTATTAATAATTTCGTCGGACAATTCTGGATGAGTGCTTCGACCATATTTTGGTTTCTTTTTTATTGATCCTGAACAACATCCCATTTTTAGTCTTGATAGGTAGACACCAATGAATTGTTCGGCGAATAAATATACCTTGATCGTCGCTGATTTTTCGTTTTGATTATGTTTTCTTGATCCGTCGATATAGGGGAGCTGTCTCTTTTTTTCCTTTGCTTATTTTTCTATCATTTACTTTAATCAATTGAGTTAATGAAAGAGAGAAAAGAAAAATGATACTCAATGAATAAATCAAGCGTTACGAATCGTGGAAAGTTAATTTTGTGTACGGTTTAGTTGTGTATTTTCTTTTATTAGAATTTGATTGAAAACTGAGAAGAAACAAATCCTTGGTTTCGTCTATGAAAATAAATGATGACCAATAGAAAATGAAAAACAGAACAGATAGATTAGAAAACATAAACGATTTAAAATATGAGCAAGAAAAATCCATTCTTGATGAATTGTTTGTTCGTGAACAAAATTATGAACTTTCTGTTTGATCGTACTAACATCATGAGTAATCGAATCGACAGTCACATCCGTTGCGATTGCTGAATCATCCGTAACGCTATTTAACGGTTCCATACTTGCATGATTCATATCATAGTCACTAGAAAATAAGAATAGAACGATATTGATAACATTTAAATGTTTACATATCATGAGTGGAGATCAATGTCGAATAGGATAAACGTTTGTAACCGATCAATTTCGAGAGAAATCCGAAAATAAACTAGAAAGAAAAAAAACTGATCGATTTGTTCGAAAGTTTGGTTTTTCATCATTACAGTGCGTATTTTTTGTGGTGGTCGGTCTTTTGAATAATGTTTTCCATCGGAAATCTTTCGAACGAATACAGAAAAACTAATTGCGATTGCAGTCAGAAAAATATCATAGAATATCGTACGACCTAGCCAAGGCCATGTTGTTCCTAATCGTTTCGGTATATACAATGCAAATATAACTAATAAGACAAGCTGCCCGATGAGCAATAGCCCACCTAAAATGACTCTTTCGCCTGCGGAAGGTGGAAGAAAGAATAAAGTTAGAGTCAGTAGACTTAAAACTAAGCCTGGCCAAGAAATGAGATGCATAAAATATGTTGAACGACGTCGAATGTTAAATTCAATAGTTAACTGATCGTAACTTTGGTCAAAACCCGGAAAGAATACGGTTTTACGATCAATGGTATGCTTTACAAATGCATAACTATTCGGCATGAGATCAGGATCATCGATTACAAAATCGTAGGCGCTTGGAATGGCCACTTCCGTAATATCGTAAATCGACGAACCAATCTATTTTTTAAGGCAAAGAAACGATTTTCAATTGTTCGAACACACACACATTTCGTACTTTGAATGTACACGTTTGTTCGTCAAATGGAAAGTCTTTTAAATCGAAATTACACGGAATTGTCAGAAGTGTTGAATAGGAAAGTTCGAATAGACCCGTTGATTGAACATCAATCAAATGATTACCATCGAAATTAACTTCTGTACTTCTAGAAAATAGAGAAAAGCAGACATTTTGTTTTTTTTTTAATTTATCTCCGAGAGAATGATCGTACGGATTGACTAGTTCTAATCTTGGTATCCAAACTAAATTTGCTGGAACACGGAAATGTGTAACATTCTCATAAGAATTTGGGTCCCAACTGAATACACTTGCATTCCAAGTCTAACAAGTGAAACCATATGATGATTAGATTAGGAAAAAAATATATTTTTGTTTTATTACTTGATTTATATGTGCACGTATTGTTAACAGAGAATCTTCTTCATTCTAAAGAGAAAAATCTGTGGATTTTATTCTTGATCGAATCGATCGAATACGAACAACAGAAACCAATCGAATTATGGAAAAACCGAAGAAAATATTGATTTTCTTCGAATCTTTTTCTACTGGACGAAGAGATGGACGAGCATTTTTCACGAGTCGATCGTACAATTCAACTTGACATGTATAATAATTCGAACAATTTTTACTTTCCGAATAAACAAAAGTAAACAAAGTTAATAACAGGAATTTATTGAGAAACATTGTTGTTCTTGATGGATGTATAATCTGAAGTAACTCACTTAATTGTTTTCTCGATGTAGACGAAGAAGAAAAGGAAAGAAAAATGTCTTGTAGAGATTTATTCTGAACGTAACCTTTTTTTTTCTTCTTTTCTGCCATTTTTCCCGTCTCATTGAATCGAAGAAAAAGAAAGAAAAACTAACATTAAAACCAATAAGAATTCACTATTCCATCGGACTTATTCCCGCTGTTAGCATACCTTTTTCTGCTTCTCTTCTACTTGTTCAACGTATAAGAACATTTACAAAATAAGTTCTATTGAATGTAGCATTTAGTTTTCTAATCTTGTTAGCTTCTCATTTCTTTTTTTTTTCATTCTAAATCACACACAGAGACACACATTTCAGCATGCAGATATAATAGGTTACAAATTAAATAAGTAAATTAAATTTAAAAAAAAAACAAAAATTATAAATGGACGGTGCGTATATAAGAGATTCACTGCAACTGAACACAAAAAAAAGAAGACGAGAACAGATCTAAAACAGTCGAGTAAAGTCATTTTTTTTCTCTTTATAATTGACCACATTCTTGAATCAATATACGACGTGTCGGAACGCCTGTTTCACTTCCATAGGTTTCGATTTGTTTAATCACATCAAGACCTTCAACAACTTGACCAAAGATAACATTTTTTCCGTTCAACCATGGACAAGGAATGACAGTAACGAAAAACTGCGATGTATTCGTACCCGGTCCTTCATTAGCCATAGCTAATAAACCAGGAACGGTAAATTTCCGAGTGAAATTTTCATCTTCGAACTTTTTGCCAAATATTGATTTGCCCTTAAAATAAAAGAAAATATTCAATTAAGAATTTAATTTCATAGCTTTATTCAACATACGCCTGTTCCATTGTATCTAAGCAAAAAAAAGAAAGAATCAATCATAAATTTATTAAAAAAAACAAACAAATAGTAAATAAATCAATACGTACGATGTGAAATCGCCGCCTAAGAACAAAGAAACAAAAGATTCGAACAGAATTTTCTCATTGAAATCGACTGATTTACCTTGACAGAAGTAACCTCGAATGACACGATGTAAAATCGATGATTTATATCCGTAGCCTTTTTCCATTGTACATAGAGCACGAAAATTCTCGCAAGTTTTCGGACATTCCGTATCGAATAATTCGAATACAACTCGGCCGAGTGACGTACTATCAGCGTAAACATCGAAGAATACTCGAGGCGAACTCATTATCTTGAGGCAACGGAATTTTGTTGCCAAACAAATCAAATTCTGTGTAACGACTGTGCATAGGAAGGTAAATATTGGATAAATTGAACGAATCACACGTTATTGACAGGGAGAGAAATGTATGACATCTACCGTTCAGAATTTATTGATAAACACGAGATTTTATCGAGAGATTGAACTTATTTTATTGAAATGAAGAAATTTCAAGATGAATTTGAACACGAAAATTAGTGATTGATGTTCGTTACTCATTGTCTGAACAACAGACCGTTGGTCATTGTTTGAGCGGCATATATATAGAAATTCGTTGAGATCATTCGTTTGAAAAATTGTTCATTCATTATGCCACCAAAAACGAAAACTCGTGAATCAATTGCTGAAAAAGAACCAGCAACAACGGCACTATCTGATGCAACGAATTCATCGATTCAAATCAGTGAAAGTACATCGACTGATTGTGATGTCGGTGGACCCACGCCAATTACGAAATTAGACAAATCATGTGGCATAGGCACTGCTGATATGAAAAAATTGCAAGAAGCCGGATTCTGTACGGTGGAATCGATTGCTTTTGCACCGAGAAAAAGTCTTCTAGCTGTTAAAGGTATTAGTGATGCTAAAGCCGATAAATTAGCTGTAAGTTTCGTTCTCTCGAAATGAAAATAGACGAGAACAAAAATGAGTTGTAGGCTGAAGCAGCAAAACTTATTCCAATGGGTTTTACGACAGCTACGGAATATCATCAAAAACGTTCGGAAATCATTCAATTGACAACTGGTTCGAAAGAATTAGATAAACAATTACAAGGCGGTTTCGAAACGGGTTCAATCACGGAATTATATGGCGAATATCGATGTGGCAAAACTCAATTATGTCATCAAGTTGCTGTAACTTGTCAAGTAGAATATTAATTTCGTTTTGAAAATCAAATAAAATCAAACGTTCGTTCTAGTTACCGATTGACATGGGTGGTGGCGAAGGCAAAGCTATTTATATCGATACAGAAGGTTCATTTCGACCTGAACGTTTACTTGCCATTGCTGAACGATATGGTCTTTCGGGACAAGATGTTCTCGATAACATTGCCTACGCTCGAGCGTATAATACCGATCATCAAATTCAATTATTATACATGGCAACGGCAATGATGTGCGAATCAAGGTAAATCGAGAACTAATTGATTTCTTGTTTTGTTTTCTGAGAACTAAGAATTGGAATAGATATGCTGTATTAATCGTCGATAGTGCTACGTCACTTTTTCGAACGGATTATTCCGGTCGTGGTGAATTAGCAAATCGACAGATGCAATTGGCTAAATTCATGCGTATGTTATTACGTATTACTGATGAAGTAAGAAAATTGATAATTGAAAAGTTCGAGAAATATATTTATTGAATCAATCTGTTCGGAATTATATTAGTTCGGCGTAGCTGTTATACTAACGAATCAAGTTGTTGCACAAGTTGATGGACAAGCTATGTATGGTGATCAAAAGAAACCAATTGGTGGTAATATTATGGCTCATGCATCGACAACACGGTAATGTTTTTCATTAACATTTCACATAGTAGCAATGTTGATTGATTTAGACTTTATTTGAAAAAAGGCAAAGGTGATTCACGTATTTGTCATGTAGCTGATAGTCCATGTTTGCCTGAAACCGATGCTGTCTTCGCTATTGGACCCGAAGGCATTGTCGATGCAGCACCCAAAGATCTTTGTTAATTCGAATTTATCTAGTTTTTTTTATTCTAAAGTGTTTGTATATAGATAATACTATCATTTTGTCATCGAATATTTACTCTTTACTTCATTGTTTGTTTTGCTATTTTACTAGTTGTATTGATTTTTATTTGTGTTTATTCGAATATACATACATATTAAGATAGGAATGATGACATGTGAAATTTATTCTCATTTATTTGATTGACATATCAGACAGACAGATGAATAAATGAATCAAGCAAATGAGGTATTATACAAAAGACGAAAGAGAGAGAGAGAAAACGTAAATTCCTTTATGTCTTCAGACATACTGACAGTTCACGCCGTAGGTGGGTGTAAATGTAAATGGAGAAACAGTGACTATATTCATTATAAAACAAACATACCGATTATCGGTTAGACTTCGTCATTCTATTCGCGTCATTATTGTATAATCTAACTTTAAAAAAAAAGGTGCGACAAGGAGGAGGCGGCTTGCATAAGAATAGGTCTTATATATATATGTATATTGTTGGAACAATAGCTGTAATTCCATCTTTTTTTTTTACTTGCGCCATGATTATTGATCCTCAATACATAATGTATGTTCTATACATACATTCATATATGTATATGTGTTTAACGAATAGGTGATTGTGATGAACACAATATGTATATGCATACATGTACATGAGTGGGAGAGAAGAAACGGAGGAGGAGATATGTACGTATATAAAAAGAGAGAGAGAGGAGAGAGAACGACGTTTTAAATTGTTGTAGAAGTACAAAAAAAAACGGAGAAAAGGATGCAAACGATCATCAATGAAAGGAAATGTTCGTCTCGATATTAAAAATGACTCTCATCATGACAATATAATCGATCAGTTAGAATTCAATGTGATTTGATTGATTTTGAACAGGTAAGTGAGATCGAAAAAAAAACTACGTAGATTTTGATTGTTTTCATGCTTTCTGATTTGTTTATTTTCGGTATCTCTTATTATTTAATCTTCTCTTTGTTTTTACCACACTTGTTATCTTGTCTGGTGTGTATGCACACAAATATATATATATTCGATTTATACGCGGTACATTTGATGTGCATTCACGAAGGACTTCTTCTTTAGAGATCATATCTTCCGTTTTGATTGAGATTACTGTTCATATACTTTCACTCTATCACGTAATGTCCATGACAGCAGGAATTAACTTTAGATGAGAATGATGCGGTATGCATATGTATATCCCTACATATACATGCACATACCGTGATTGAAAGCTAATAAAGAAGAAAGAAAAAAACATGAACGTGTTGGAATTTGTTTCGATTACATGTCAACCAGTCAATCTAAGCGCTTGTATGGATTGTTTTCGATTATCACTCGAAATTCATCGATTGCATATGCTTACATTTTCTATATATGTTATAAGAATGTATGCTTATGTAAGGAGGAAATGATTGACAAAAAAAAAAGAAAAAGAAAGTGCTTCGTAAAATTATCGATCTGTCCAATATCTTGACTTCGACAATGAGAATAATAGGGCGTGTGTCTAAAATCATGTCCTTGAGATAATGATAGTGATGATTGCTAGATGAGGAGTGTGAGTGATAAATGACTTTATTCAATGATGATAATGATGATCGCTTGATCAATTAACGAATTAAACAAAAAAAAAGAAAGAAAGGAAGACAGTAAGTAAGTAAGTGAGTAAGTAAGTAATAAAAAGACAAAAAGAATTAAAATTAAAAGAGTATGATGACCCAAATTGTCAATCTGTTGATTGTCTATTTACTTTGTTGTCTGCGAAAAGAGGAGAGTCTTCACTTCATGTTTACCTATACAAGCACTTTAGTTGTCGCCGCCACCAAATAGAATGAAGGTTCTTGAATATGATGTAAAGAGAGGTATGCATACACATGTACATGTGTACGAGGGCGTATCTGTCTGCTACTACTACTACCAGCAAGAACAACTACGAGTGTGTTCTCTCGAATTACACATTCACCTGAATATGTATATGTTTTTGCCTCTTGAACTAATTCATTTGTTTGCAAACGCAAAAGCGCTTATATATACTCGTTGAGGGAACAATAAGAAATCGATGACATTAGTATGCAACAACGATCTGTTCATCAAGTGAAGAGGGAATATTGGATAGAGAGAATAGTCGTCTGGTGGCACTTGCCTATCACAAGAGTTTGTGTGTGCCAACTTGTACTTACTGCTGGTTAAATGATACTCTTGTGAGACATAGGAGATGGGCGGAGTGGCTGCCGACTGACCTCCTGGTCAGTATTGCATCAACAATAGGACATCATAGTATTTTTATTTCAATGAACTACTATGTCTCCTAAACAGATGCGTACATTGAAAGAATTCATCGATGTGTTCAAACAGACATTTTTGTGTACATATAGAGAAAGAACTGACTTCTATTATCTATTTTCGAGTGTCATTGTTGTCACCCATTCATTTCTAAGTGATTATTTGAGAAAGATCCGCCTCTGTGTGTATTCTTTTCGTTCAATCTCGAAGGTCATTCATCATTAATTGTAAAATAAGACAACAAAAAAATCAAGCCATTTTGTCTTATCATTGCTTTTGATCTACGACATATTTATGTACAAATTTCGTGTGCTGAATCAGCAATCGAACTACTAATCATTGATTTATCTATGAAAATGTCATGTGAAGTATGTACATGATGATTCATTGATTTTTTTCATTAAAAATTCACTTTTTTTTCTTCTTTTCGTTCACAATCATCGACATGAGATGACGTAAGAGAATAATAAAAGAAACAAAAACGACGAGGAACTTGAAGACAACAACTGCTCATTTTGTCATCATGTTAATGGCAACAGCAGTATACAGTACTTGAATATTCAATTAAACGAGTACCTTTTTATGTATTAAAGAAGTGACATATATGGTTCATGCGAAAGAAGAATAACTTTCCTTTTTCTTTTCGATCTACTTGAGTATACGAACGTGATGGTACATATTGTCGTAACATCTAATTGAACGGTACTACCAACTACTTGCCTTATTGCATAAACGTTAAAAAAAAAGATGCTGCCAATAGAAGCATTTACATAAAGAGATGAAGTTTTTTTTTCTTTTTCTTCTCTTTCGTATACTTTTATGACTTAAGATTTTATCAAGCAGACGTGATATTTACTCGGACATCTCTATTCTCGCATTCACACTTGCAAAAAACGATCCGGTACTACTTATTTCTCATTTCTTATTCTTGTTTATTGTGCAATTTCTCTTCAATGCGTCTCCATCATCATTTTATGATCACAACGAATGAAAATGAGAAGAAGAAAAAAATTAATACGAAGCTGTGAGACGAGATGAGAAAAGCGTCTAGTTGAAATATTAGTAAAACAATGAGAATTAATTTTCAGTTCGCATGATTAGCCTTGAATATATGAACTATAATCAACCCTGATACGGTAATTTGCATTATTAGAATAAACAAAAAAAAGGGAACAAAAGAGGAGAAGAAGAAGAAGCGCGTTCGTCCCGAAAAATAGGAGAGACATGCACGCATATATAGAAGTCAATACTGTTCAATCGGTATGTATGTGTAAATAAAAGAGAAAAGAATAAAAACGAGAGAGACAGACACATAGAGAGAAGGGGAGAGAAAGAGAAAGAGAAAGAAAAATTATGATTGTTGTTGCTCATATAGGCGTATTCATATACGTGAGCGAGACATCATACATATATATACAGATTAAACAATTGCATGTTGTGACTACATTTTGTAGATATGAAATTCGGCCTTCTACTCTTCCTTTTGTTCATCTTGTCAATTATAACATCAATTCAAACCGATGGATTATTACAGCGAACATTATTAAACGATGATGATTTATTTCAAAAAGTTCGTCAAAAAACTTCGAATAGTAAGTAGATTTCTTATCTCTCTCTCTCTCTCTCTCTCCGTTGATAGTCGTTTATTTTTATTCGCGGTAGCTGACAATCTCTGTGTGTCTTATATGAGTCTATGAGTCAAGTGAATTTGATCTTGTCTTTGTCGAGCTTAAGGTGATAGATGTCTGAAGAACATCTATTGACAACGTCATATGATTTGAGTCGATAGATAACAGAAAATAAGCAAAACGTTTTGATCTTGCCCGAAGAGAGATGATAAAACAATTATATACATTCATCATCATCTAGAAACTAGACCGACAGTAGCAAACTAGTAAGCAAATGATCAATAGATAAATCGATTTATGATGTTGAAAAGCTAATCATCAATTGAATTCCTAAATACATGGTGAAGATATGATTTTCAAGGCGATGTCAACAGCTTGAGGCTAATTTCACCATCGAATTGAGATACAAATCACGATGCCACTAGCATTTGAACATGATGGACATGACAGGTGGTATGCATTCCCATTGGCAATTCAACAAGGAGGAGATTTGAGTCAATATTGATTTGAAAAAAAAATGCCAAATGAATACATTGTTTTGTTTCAATAAAAACGGAAACGATTTATCAGGTTGCCATTAAATGTTATTTGATTCTCTTGTTTTAGAATATCGCAATTTAAAAGCTAAACTTTCAAATAATCGTCCTCAATATCAACCACCACTTGTTACACCTGATACTTCGCAAAGACGTCCAATCAATCAGGCAAATACAAATAACATTACTCATGCTACCGACGATAATATCTATTCTACATCGACCGTTGCTGAAGGTGTGTTTTGACACTTATCGTTCATTTTTATATTCTTTATTTCAAACGGATACGGCTTATTAACAGATAGACAGAGTAGCGAGAGAAAAAAAGAACGCATGCAAAAGATTTCGCTTTCGTTTTCGTTGTGATGTTGAGCTGTTCCGATACACCTCATTGACAGTTCGAACTATAAATGCCGCTCATTTAATGTCACTTTCATTTGTCGTGTTGGCACTTGAACGACAAGCGAAAAGTAATTGTGCATGTATAATTGACAATTGACTACGTATACATAAACCGATGAGAGAGATAGAAGAAGAAGAACAGAAAAAGGAACGTGTGAATCGCAATGACTCGTCTCTATTGAATGACTAATGAGTTGAGGGTGTGTATTTTCACCTATTGTTTCGTTTTTGTTTTCTGTAGAATACTGCCGAAATTATGGTCCATCAACATCAGTTCTCTTATTTGCCTATCGTGGCAGTTGTTATTCGTTAACAAATCAACTTGTCACATGGTCGCAAGCTGATAATTTATGTCAAAATCATTTTCATGCGACAAACAGTAAAACTCAAGGCGGTTTAGCTTTGTTTGATGATGAAATTGAATTCGATTATATTCGACAAATTATCGGTGATTTTAATCGATCAGCATCTGAATTCGGTGCTTATATCGGTTTTAGTTATCATAATGGTACATATTATTCAAAGATTGTTTTTTCAAAATATTTTTTTTTCTTCTTCTTAATTGTCATAGAATCATGGTTATGGTTAAATGGCCGTGAAGTTGACTTTTCTGAAACACCACCAAGTGTCACTGCACCGAATAATCTCATATTTCCTTATCAACAACAAAAACCATGCGGTAAAGTCGAATTATTACGACCGAATGATACGACTCTTCTATTCGGTTTAATGCAACAAGAATGCACGAAAACCGAACGTGCACTTTGCAAAATAAGTACGTTATTCTATTCAAGTCACAGATCGAAATGAGTTTATATTTATTTGTAGAAATTGATCATTGTTTTGAAAATGATCAATGTGGAATACATGGTGTCTGTCGAAATGATGGTGCTACATTTCAATGTGAATGCACTTTTCTCTACGATGGCATTCATTGTAATAAATGTACGTATTCATCATTGAAATGAAATCAAATGATTTATTTTACTTTTCAATTAACAGACAGTTCAGAAGCAATACAAGTTATTGCTGCTAGTCTTTTTATTGCCATCGCTTGTCTCGGTATTTGTCTATGTAAACGAACGCAAAACTATAAAGCTAATCGTCGACGACGATTAATACAAAGACGAAATGACCATACGTAAGTTATAAGACGATTTAAATAGATAATCTTCACACGTTTTCATTTTCATTCTTTTTTCTCTAGTGACCATTATCCGACGAAACAATCGTCCGGTTGTTTATTTGGTAATTTATTCAATAAATTATCTTATTTAACCGAACAGAAAAAATCTTCTCATCCTCCACCATTACCAAATCCTCGTCCCAATGTATTAAAACCATCGAAACGTCATCGTCCAAAGCCTCTCATGGACGGTTTTCTAGCATTCATTCAAACATCATTAACACTTTCTATTGCTGGCATATCACTTGTTTACATATGTGTTCAACGTGCTACACTAATCTATAAAGAACAAATCTCAACAAAAAATCAATCGAGTCGAACATATCTCTGTCAATTAATTGGCACACATAATTCCAATCAGAATATTATCATGTTACCATTTGCTATTCTACTAGCTATTGTTCTTTATGTCGTTCATGTTCTAACAAATAAGGAAAACAAATCTCGAACATTATCATTTCCAACCATTGTTAATCCATTTCAAAAATCGAATCGTTTTTATACATTAATTGTTTTTGCAATTATTTCAAATCAATTAATTACTTTATTACATGAAATCTTATTTTCATCATCGATCAGTGTTCATCATGGAATTCTCTATGATCTTGTTCGTCGACTTGGCTTAATTATTCTTTATAGTACACGATATTTGCCCATTTTATTATCGTTAAATATTCAATCGATATTTTCAACATTTTTCACATCAATTTTTCTCACATTAGATCTTTTTCTTTCGGTTTATTTCGAAGCTAATTGTGTTCAAACATTAACATCATTTCTTCATCTCAAAACTCGTACTGAAATCGAAATGGCACGAATACATTATCTTCTTATTAAATGTCTTCCACATTATGTTGCTTTAGGACATATTATTGCTCGTTTTTATACATTAACATTAAGACATTTTGTTATTCTATGTAAAGGCAATAGTGAACGATGGAATTCAGTAACAAATGCAACGTATCATACGACATCAATTGAATATGATAATGATTGGTATTATACGAAAAGTTTATTAGTTAATCAACGTAAATCATCATCAACTGGATATTATCTCTATGCTCAAACGATAACTGAAGAAAAAAATTGTTTATTTATACAAAAATTTCTTCATTTATTCTACAAACCACGAGCTTATTTTCGTTTTTCATTATTAATTTTATTTACTTATACAGTTTCATTTTTAGTTCTTTATTATTTAACAAGTTTAATTATATTTTCAAGTTCATTTACATTGAGAATAATCATGACATTGACTGGTAATTTTCTTCTGAAAATAATGAATTTAATTAATATGAATTTTTCATTGAAATCTTTCGAAACACTTTCATTTCAACGTGAAATCTATGTTTCAAGTTTACTTGCATTTTTCATTTATCTCATTCAATTATTTCTCGGTTTGAAAAAGTATCAATCGGATATGTTAAATTATTATCGTGGAAAATATCCAAAGAAAAACGTTGATCTCCTATCATCGTCATGTACACTTCAACGATCGTGTCATTACGCAGGTTATCAAGTTGGATATCTTGCCTATGGATTTGTGATTTTAAATTATTTTCTTTTTTGTCTATGTTTAATGTGCAAATTACTGTTTATTCATCCATTATTGATAAAAATTGTGTTGAAAATTATTGCACCAATCGTGATTTTATTTGCATTGAAACATATTATTGTTTATTGTTTAACGAAATATTTTTTCTTGAAAGTTATTCAATCGCATCGACAGCTGAAAACTAACAATCGAACACAACAAAAACAGGATATCTACGCTGAAAAACAAGATCAAGCTATCTATTCGGATTCAATTGATTCATCGATATCAACAACTGATGACGACGATTGTGATGATGAAGTTCATCTATTTACACTAGAAAATCGACATGCGTATTTTCTATTTGTTTATTTCAATTTTTTCTTCGATTGTTTTCTTGGTATTGTTTCGTGTATCCTACGCTTGATTAAATCAGCCATAGCACTGATCATATTTACACCGAGACTTGATTATAGTATATTTGGTCGAAGTCTCGAAGATGTTGATCATGGTTTTACAGCGTATACATCGTATATTTACATTGAAGCTATGCATACACATCCAATTCTAATTACATTTACACAAATGATTTACATGAACATTTTGGATAAACGACGACGTGAAAAACATTTTCTTTCGATCGATGAAAAACAAATACTTGAATTAAATCGACGAAAATCTATACGTTTTCGTTGGTGTCTAATGATAACATTAATGAATAATTTATCGTTGATTTCAACGCGAAAACATCATAGAAAAATGTTAATTAATAGTCAAATGAATAAATTTCATCAACGGACTTCGTCCACCTCGTCATTATCCAATGGAACTGTGACAATTGATATGTGCCAGTGAAAGATTTTATTAATTATTTGTAAAAATGAAAATAGAAAGCAAAAAGAAATTCTACTGAACAGTTTTCTTCATTTTTTTCTTGTCTCTTCACTTTGTTATTTGTAGAAATAATTCTTGTTACAGTTTGTTGCTTCGTTTGTTTTGCATTCAATCTTTTAATAAAGATTAGATTTTAATCATTCCGGAAGAAGAAGTTTTCTGCAGTTTATATCTTACTTATTTGTTGAATGGGCACTATCGTTCGTTGACTTCGTCGTCGACCGAAAACAACAAAACATTCACGACGAAATTGACTGAATGTTGTAAAATACAATGGAAATGATAGAATATGATATAAATACAGAAGACCATCGAGAAACCTTAGAAGATCTTGATCGGCCGATGAAAAAAATGCAAATGCTACCGTCGCAGGTATGGTCATAAAGAGAAAGAGAAAGGTTGTAATTAGTAAAGTAATTGATATTGATCGATGCAATTGACGAGAGTTTACAAGATTAACTGTTTGTGGATTGAAAATTAAATAATAGATTATGCCTGTATTAAATAGAATCATAAATAGAAATGGTAAACAATTGTAAACACCTAAATTTATATAATCCCATAGTGGATAGACGACAAATGCGTTCGAATAAACACTTATTGTGCCATTATCTCTGTACGAACAACCTATTATGAGAAATTGTAAATTTAATAAAGTAAAACATAAGATAACAGTGAAAATAATTCGTAGAACATATTTGCTATGATTGAACCATCGTGATTGTATGTAATACAATCCAAAGAATCGATCGCCACTGATAATAACACGCAACCAAGCCGATGATTGCGGTGCAAAATAATTCAAAAACGAAAATATTCGACACAGTGGAATTGATAATCGTTGAACAGTAAATCCTTGAATTGGACCAAGATAATGATCAAGATTCCATCCGTATAACATGAGAATATCGAATATTACTATGGCGCACATGTAATAAAATGTTGATGTTACCAATCGTTTTTTGATTCCTAATCGAAGTAGAATGAGAAACGTAAATAAATTGAGTAGAGTACCGAGGATAACTAACACCAGTGAATAATAAGCTGTAATAACGATTTCCATTGATAGTCGACTTAGTAATTTACTGAAGACAAGAAAAGAAAATCTCTCGTAGTGATAGATAAAGATTTCTAACGGCGAAATCCTTTTTTTTTATGTTAATTTGAATTTAGATTGAAAATAAAACTATATTAAAAGGATTTCTCTTGAGTTGGTGAACATGCCATTGACGGAAATATTCTAATTGTCGTTTTTAACATTAAAAAAATATTTTTTTTTGCTCGAAATGTTTTTTTGTTAGTATATTAAACTACATTTAATCTACGACTTTCTGTTGTTAAGTGATATCACATCGAAGTTTTTGACTTCATTATTAAAAGTTAGTTATCTGATTGACGTCATAAACAAAATAAGCGCATAGATTTATTTAGTTGAATGACAACCACTCTGTCAGATTGATGAGAAAGATTAAAATAGAAGATTATTAAGAATAAAAGTATTTGAGTATGTAAACTCTAGAATAATCTACTTTTTTTGTTACATTAATTATTGACAAAAGATCGTCCTAATGTCCAACAGTCAATGCATACGATCGGAGAGTCATTGTCGGTTGAATTCGTCGGAGATGTCTTCGAGATAAAATCAATGCGATAAATTCTTGACGAAACTCTTTAAATGTAATTATATACGATGGAAATGAAAGAATATGATATGTAAAAAGAAATGTATCGACTAGATGTAACGAATAGTTAGTAAGTACATCACAAAAAAATCCGTAAACAATGCTTGCTGGTAATGTCATTAATAAGAAAAGAAATGTTGTTGTAAGTAATGCAATTGAAATAGATCGATGTTGAATTCGAGAATTACGTACAGTTGTTGTACGACGAAGATAGAATAAATGATAAATTATACCAATATTAAATATCATCATTAGAATGAATGGTCCAAAATTGTAAACGCCTAAATTAATATAATCCCATAGAGGAAATATTTGATAAGTAGGAGCGTTTGTACTAACATCACCATTTGGTAACTCAAAACAACCGAAAATCATCAGATGAAGATTGAATATAATTAGAGTGATAATAATAATCATGATGATGAGAAGAACATTTCTCTGATGACTGAACCATGTTTTATTTAAACGACTTAAATATAAATATCGATCGAGAGAAATAAAAACACGAAGCCAAGCTGTTGTTTGTACAGTAAAATAACCAAAAAATGAAAAAAATTTACATGTTGATACTGTTTTAGTTTCAAGACTATAACCATGAATATCAACAAGATAATGCTGTAAATTCCATCCAAATAGAGCAAGCACATCAAAAACTGCTATTGTACGCATATAATGAATAGTTGGCTGTTTCTTTGTACCTCGAAATCGCCTTCGACAAAGTATAATAAATGTTAATGAATTAAGAATAATTCCACTAACAATCAGAAAAAGTGGATAATAAGCAAGTGTTACTGGCACAACCATCGTATTCTTTGAAGTGTTTTTCTGTTTGTTTTTAAATATGGAGATATAGGTTTTCCAGAGCTTCAAGTAGATGATTTACTAGGGATTCTAATCCGTCAGATTAATAACGCCAACATATTTTACTGTCTTACATGATTGTTACCTTTGTAATTAATGTGATTGAAACAAATTGATATTTTTTTGTGAATATTGAATACATTGGATAATGTTTACCGAATACTTTGTAATAAAAAAACAAAAAGAAAGAAAACTATCGAAATGCATGCAATAATAATGAAAACATGTTGACATTTTTGAAGCCAACATAATTCGTATAACCTGAGGACATCAAAGATTGTAATTGTTCTCATGTAATATAACGTAGATTTCGTTCTAATTCATTTGCAATATTGTTATTACTTATTCTGATAGAATAACTGTCAGAAAGACAGTTAATATTAATATATGATTATCCATGAGATTAGTCTTTTATTCGGGGAGTTTACAAATATTTTTAATCGAAAGTATTTGCCAGACATCACAGGTACATTATTCAAACTCATTTGTTTATTGTTTCAGTGAAAAAAAAACTTCGTCGATATAAATTGTCTTATGATCTTGACATTTAAATCCATGGGATATCGCTCGTGAAAATTATAAAGTTAATTCAATAAAATTATTTGTTAGAGAATAATTTTCTATAAAAAAAACATATCAGTGAGCCTTCCTAAATATCACTCACGTGGGTTGTCTCTTATTTTCTTTTTTGTTTGAGTACAAATCAATTTTAAGTCAATGGACATGAATGCAGCATGATTTTGATAATGAGATAGATAATTATCCAGTACATTAAAATACAAACACAACACAACAACTAGACATGTAACAGATTGATTTTGAACTGTTAAAATGTTTTTTTTAATTCCAGCACAAACTAAGCAATCGTATTTGTCTGAACTGTGTTTTGTTTGATTGTGTTTTTGCCAACAGTACCTGTCTTTTGTTCTAAAGTTGGCGCTATTTGAGGATTTACTCGTGAACATGTAATCATTGAAAGTAATCATATACAATGGAAATGAAAGAATGTGATAAGTATAAAGCATTGAATCTAGTGCATGTAATAAAGTCGAGCCGGCTGCATCGTAAAAAAATGCATATGCAACAGTAACTGGTATTGTCATGCATGAAAACATAAACGTTGTAATAACTAATGTGATTGCAATTGGACGATGTGGCACACGAGATTGTTGAACTGTTGTTGTACGATGATGATATACTAGATTGTGAATAACTCCACTATTAAATAGAGACATCAGAAGAAATGGTGTAATATTGTAAACACCAAGATTAATATAATCCCATAACGGATATATACGGATAATTTCACTGGTATAACTGATTTTACCGTTTGTTCTGTAATAACAAGCAAGTATAGGTAAAGGTAAATTTAAGATTGTTGTCACTAGAATAATGGATGCTGTAATGAAAAGAATACCTTTTGATTTATTGATCATCGTTCGATTCTGTCGACTCAATAAGATATATCTATCAAGTGAAACAAATACTCGAAGCCAAGCAGATGTTTGTGCAGCAAAATAATTGATAAAACTGAAGAATTTACATGTTGGTATTGAAAGATTGAGCATTGTAAATCCATGTGTAGGTGAAAGATAATGATCAAAATTCCATCCATATAACATGAAAATATCGAAAATAGCGATTGCACGCAAGTAATGCATGGATGGATGTTTTTTGACATCACGAAATGGTTCTCGACATAGAACAAGCAATGTTAACAAGTTGAAAATTGTTCCAACAATAATTAATATCAATGGATAATAGATGACAAAATCAGAATCAACTGAACTGGTAGTTGTAGCTGCAGTAGTGGTTGCCATTATGAAATTATATGTGAACTGTTTGACAGTATATATATATATACTAAAACGAAATAGACTAATGTTTAGTTTACGTCAATTTATTTATTTTTAATAATGATGGCCTGTTTTTTTGAGATCACAATGGAATTTAAATGAAAGTATGGCGAGTATAGAGAAAAATCTAGTTAACCTTTTGAAAAGAAAGATATACATTATTAAGATTAAAGTAGAATATTGTGAACAGTACTTTTATAAAATTAATAAATAGAAAATTCATGTTAAAGAACTGAAATGAAGAGAAGAGAGAAAATGATGAAGACAATATCAACATATCATTATCATTTGGTAAAACTATAAATACATTTTTTTTTGTCAGAAAAGTTTATTAACAACGAGTATTCGCATTTCATCCTATTACTGTTTCTAAAATATTTACAGGAAATATAAGAGATACGCGTAGTATGACTGATATCCTGTATAGTCTGAGAAAGTGTTGTTTTCTTAATATGAAAAAGCATTGAGACGTCAAAAGTAAAAATTAAGCTGTTCAAATGTATGATTTGTTGTGCGCTAAAAAAGAAAGGTTAAAACGACATACAGATAAGGTGAGAGACGATTGTTTCTGTAATAATATTTATCTCGACATCATCTTCAATTTGAAAAGAACGAAGTACCTCCAATATCATAAGTGCAATTCTATGAATATAAAAGTCTTCTTAATATTTACTTGTATGTCGAAGTATTTGAGATGACTATTTCATGTAAAATATGATAATTGTCAAAACTATACTAGCTGTACACGAGTTAGAAAAGCACTGTCTGTATTCATTCTTAACTATGGTTTACTGAGTAAATTTGGTTATTAAACAATTATAATAGATGAATGCTATAAAACAGTAATTTATTTACAGATGTTTAAATCCTTTCAAGAATAAAAAATCCTTTGTTAATAGCTGCAGAAAGTCAGTACAATAAGAAATAAAAGACTTTTGAATTGACGAAATGACGTCAGTTGTTGTAGATTTTATTAAATTTCCACTTTCTGTTCGTATTAACTATTGATAGATCGGTAAATGATGAAAACTACTTCAAAGATTAAATTTTAGCTCAAGATATGACTTGTGTCTTAGGCAGATTTTATATACGTCACAAGTCTAAGCAATTTTTAGATTTAAAATACCAGACTTTCGAATGTGACAAACTAGATGTGAAAATTTATCACGCTTTATTTCAAAGATAATCTTTTAAATAAGTTTTCTTATCATTAAAGTCATGTACTTTTACTAAAAAGAATTTTAATTCATTGATATCTACATTTAGTTTTCTTTTGTTTAATATTAAAGTCGTTACTCGAACTTCAATCAATGTTAATATTCAAAGCAATCTGTGAAAGATATGTCAATAAAATAAAACTAATCTTACTCACGGTGAATACTAAATACAAAGTAAATTGAAGTTTGGCAACTTTTGTTTTTGTGATCACAACAAATGATTACTAATTAGTAAAAAATGGCTTTATATATTATTAAACAAGGTTAATTTAAAAGTTTATTCAATTTAAAAGCAATACTTTTAGTGTAACGTCTATATATTTTTTAAAGGAGCCAATTATGATCTATTTGCTTTGCAAAATAAAGATGAACTTTTAAATACAAAATAATTATACGATTGAAATTTTGATCATTTTCTATTATTTATCTATAATTTCAGACTTCTACTTTTAACTATTCCATTATGTAAATATATGGCTTTTATTAGTTAGTTTGCTTTTCAAATTTCTGCATGGCTTCGTGTCTTTATTGGCTTAGATCGATGTCTGTTTTTCAATCGAGTCAGTCGAACATGGTTCGGTAAATCGAAGAGTATTATAATTTATATCAATATTATTGTTGGAATATTTTTTCTGTTTAATTGTCATGTACTTATTTTTGCTTGTTACTATGCGAAATCTGGTAGAGTTAGTCCAAATGCTAAATAATATAGATGTTTATGCTAACTATTACTATGATCTATCGATTACATCGGGCTCGTCGTGCAATAGTAGTAACTCAACATCATCGTAGTAATGGCACCACTGCCATCAAGTATCATATTTGCTTTTTTTTTCAAAAACTGTCAGTGATTCTGTATTAATAAATTTTATCCTTGTCAATGTAGTCCACACAAATTTTTTTAATTAATGATTGGATAATAGTATCAGTCGTATATAAAAATAAAGATTTATAGAGTAAAGCTAGTTTCATATCGGCAATGTATGATATTAATTAGTAGTTCGAAGTTTCAACGCGCTCTCCTATTAATCTATTTATTAGTTGTATCACAGTTTATCATTACCTTTCGATTTGATTATTGAATGTCCACTATCAGATAACAGAGATTTTTATTTACTGTTATCAAGATATGAACTTTGTAATATATCTGCTTTTAAACATGTTTTCGCTAATCTTCATAGTACATTGTATCAACTTTAAAAATAATTTGGAAGAAAAACATCTTCATCGATGCGCATAATAATTTTCTGGACAGCGTAATTTAAAAATAGCACACACGTCAGATTTAATACAGGTTTACATGAAATATGATTTAGTCATTCAAAGAATGTTCTTACCGTTATTGAGCACATTTTTGTAGTATGATATTTCTGTCTCAACTGCATTCTTTTCTTCTTTGAACCTATCAGCACTTAAACTTTATCTACTATGTAATAAACGTAAATCTAGATGTTTTATTCATATATCTACAAACAATCATTGAATCAAAAGAAATAGTAAAAATCATACTTCTGCGTAAAATATTTTTCAAAATATGTTTGATGCAGATATCAAAGAATTCTATTTCGCATCGATGAAACAAGCCTTCACATTCTATTAATCGAATTCTGGAAAGATAATTTCAGAGATAAATATCTTCACGGATGGAAACATTAAATTTTATGGTTGTATAATTATCAGCGTTACATACTTCATATTTCATCATCAAGATTGAACAAGAAAACTTCTTTTCTTACAGCTTATTTTAAATTCTATTCAAAATTGTGTTTACTCTATATTTTTCCAACAACAACTATGTCGATACCATTGCCGGATTTGATTCAAGCCTACTTTTCACTAACTGTTACAGTTGTTGGTACTATCTTCAATGTTATCACATTGATTGTTTTTTGTCGTTCATCATTCAGAAATACAAAAGCAAGACCAGCATTGCATTATATGCGTGCAATGACTGTTTTTGACATTCTTATGCTCTATGGATGGAATTTTGATCATTATTTCAGTGTTATACATGGATTTTATATTCAAACCTTGACAATTCCAATATGTCGATTCTTTTCATTTTACAATTATTTTGTTCCACAAACATCAGCATGGATTCGAGTATTTGTTAGTCTCGACCGATATTTATCATTGAGTCGTTTACATAAAACATGGTTTAATCATTCAAAGAATGTTCTCATCATTATTGGATGTATCTTAGTATGTTGTTTCTGCATCAATTGCATGCTTCTTATTTGTGCTTGCTCATACATACCGAACGGTTCAATTATTATAACTGCATTGACATTTCAATTGTATCCATTGTGGGATTATGTCAATCTAGGTGTTTATAATTGTGCTCCATTTTTATTTATGGGTCTATTCAATTCTGGAGTAATTTATCATTTGATTCGTCTTCGTCAAACATCATCGATTCAAAATTCACAAATTCAACATCGAGCTATTTCAATTACATTGGTGATTACAACGTTCTTATTCTTGTTTATGACTATACCAGCAACTGTTGGCTTTGCCTTTTTCTATTCGAATGAAACTATAATAATTCTTCGTGTATTAGATGGCATCCTATACTCGTATCATGCACTTTCATTTGTATTATATTTGATTACATTTGATGAGTTTCGACGTGAATTTATTGCTATGATCACAGGCAAGAGAAACACTGGACGAATAGGTCCTATGACTCTTACTGGTACTGCAAATCAAACAGCAAATACAGTTTAATTTTTTTGTTGTATTTAATCATATATTTGTCGTCGTGTTTACATAAAATAGTTAGTATCTAAGAAATGAAATATTCAAATCATTCTACATACACTTGTCAGATAATATAACATCAATGTTTCGTTCCAGGCATTTTCCAGGGTCTTGAAAAAGTCATTTAGTATATTCCAATGATGTTAATAAGTAAAATTCAAGCAACATTTTGACGAGAAAACAATTAGAGACTTATGTTCATCTAATTTCAAAATAGCCTTCATCTTAGTTTTCTTGTAATGTCACAGCTGTTGCCGTTAGTTTTTTTCGTTTCAAACCATTTATCTATTCAAACGTGAAGTGATCTGATATATTGATTTGTTTTTGCACAGACAACAGATGTTTAGGGTGAAACTAAATTAAAATCTTTCGAAAAGAAACCAAGTTTAGTTGACGTGTAGACACCAGAGAATCAAAATAATTTCTCAAAAAAAAACAACAACAACAATGTTTCAATTATATTGACGATCGACATCGAAACATTTGATCATTTCTACTTGAATTTCTTATCTATTTCTTTCTTTGTTTCGCTTTCTTTTCATGATTTCAATGTATTCATCAACTGCACAACAAAATATCTCCTATAACAATACAATATTAACTTCATTTCGTACAACGAATTCGTATTTTATTGCGTATTATCCTCTATTTCTAGTTATTATTGGTACAATTCTTAATCTTTTAACATTCATTGTTCTTTGTCAAGCAACATTTAATCATAAACGAAAACAATCTACGATTTATTATATGCGTGCAATAGCTATTTTTGATATACTGATGTTATACGGTTGGAATTTCGATCATTTTATATCGAATGTATTCGGTTTTCTTCTTCAACGATATTCTATATTTTCATGTAAAATCTTATCATTTCTTAATTATTTTTCAGCACAAACATCAGCATGGTTACGTGTATTTATGTGTATTGATCGTTATGTATTTCTCACACGTCTTCATCGTACATGGTTCAATCATTCTGAAACTGTTGTAATTATCATCATATTTCTTATTCTATTTCTCGCGTTATTTAATATTCATATTCCATTATTTGCTTGTTATTATAATGATTATGGTCAAATCAATGTCAATGCACGTTACTATCGCGTCTACCCACTATGGGATTATATTAATTTATTCGTTTACAATTGTTTACCTTTTCTATTAATGATTCTATTTAATAGTGGCGTAATCTATTGTTTAATACGTTTGAAATATTTAAGTTCAATAAAAAATTCTCGCATACAATATCGAGCCATATCGATTACATTGGTTCTAACAACGTTCTTGTTTTTATTGATGACAATTCCGGCAACTGTTTCATTTGCTTTTTTCTATTCGAAAGCTAGTATTACGCTTTTACATGTGTTCGATTCGATTTTATATACCTATCATATATCATCATTTCCATTGTATTTTTTTCTCTACAATGAATTTCGACAAGAATGTCTCGCGTTATTTAAATGTACAAGGAACAAAAAACGAAAATCTTCGTTTCAACTTCGAGCTTTGCCATATATTGTCGAAAGAATTTAGTGCTGAATAAGATTCAGACATTTTCAAATAAATATTACGAATAAATATTTTAAAAACAACTTGATACACGTCTGCCATCTCACAATTAAATCGTATAGTTTCAGATTCCAAAGTTAATAATCATTTTTGAGTATTAAAGCTTTTCTCAGAACAAATATGTTTTCTACTGCCATCTATACATACGGTTTGTTTTATTCTATTGGAAGAATTCGAACAGGAAAATTCTTATTCGTTATTAATCAACAAATTTGCCCATGTGAGAAAAAATGATATGGTCGCTCATTGTTCGTCATCCGACGTGCTGTCTTGCTTTTTTTGTTGTTATCTTTGAATTTGATTTGAAAAACTGAATGCTTTCAATTATTTTAGAATGATTAATCAATTAATTTCGCTTTAATTTTGATTACAGAATGAGTGACGATACGGGTAAATCACCCGTTGAACAATCACTTTCACCACCACCCTCGACTTCATCTCCTCTTCCATCTCTACCATCGACATCGACGTCAAACACTTCCGAATATAAAATATTCTATTACATCGACGATCAAGATCCTCCCTATCTAACGAAATTATCTCTCACCGATGTACCACGTTTAAAAGATTTCAAAAATGTTCTCGATCGTAATTGTACAAAATACAAATTCTTCTTTGCTACGAATGATTCATCAATTGGCAAAGTTAAAGAAGAAATCATCTCTGACGAACAAATCTTACCATTCGACACACCTGATCGTATAGTTGCCTATCTCGTATCGATCGAAGGTAGCACAACTTCGAGTGGTGGTGGTGGTGGTGGAAGTAAACCATCGAAACATTATCATTACGACCGAGATGATACAATGTCAACATCAACAACGAATAGTTCGTTTAACATTCAACAACCACGTCTACAACGAATGAGCAAACGTTATACATCAGCGAATAGTGCCGATCATCAGAAGTATTTTCTCAAACAGCAACGACATATTAGTGATGATGTTACATCGATACCAAGTAGCGAACTTGAATCGACAACATTTCTCGATGAAACTGAAGATGATCGATGTTCGACAATAACTGATTCGACAGCGATTTCGTCGAGATATCACGGACGAAATCGACAACGAAGACGAAAACATCGATTACCATCAGGACTCGATCGAGTAAAAACATATTTTACCTCGTTTTTTTCTTTAAAATTTCAATCATCCCGATGTTTTTGCTTGTCTAGGCTCCATCATTCAGTACTCTCAATTCGGATTCGACGATGACATTGAATATCATAACAATCACGCTCAATCTCGGTAGATACTCGTTTGTTTTGTTCTTTGAATTATTAGATTGAGTTCTTTTGTTCTGATTGAATAGATGCGGTTAATTTCTTGGGCATCAGTATTGTTGGTCAAAGCGATAGAACAGGTGAAAGCGATGGAGGAATCTATGTTGGATCGATTATGAAAGGGTAAATTCGATTTTAGTTTTGAATTCAATATCAATCTCGTGTTTCAGAGGAGCTGTAGCGCAGGACGGTCGTATCGAACCGGGCGATATGATTCTTCAAGTCAATGATATCAGTTTCGAAGGATTATCAAACGACGATGCCGTCAAAATCCTTCGTGAAGCTGTGCAAAAGCCAGGGTATATCTATTCTCTAAATCTGTCTTTCAATTTGCCAATATGCTCGTTTTTCTTTATCAGACCAATAAAATTAGTTGTTGCTAAATGTTGGGATTCGACGCCCCGAGGTTATTTCACTTTGCCTCGTCATGAACAAGCGCGTCCCGTCGATCCATTATCATGGCTCGCACACACACAAGCCGTGCAAAATACCTACAACAATCCTCAACATCAACTATTGCTCCATCCCAAGCAGCAACAGCAATCATTCACACCGACAACACATCGACAATCATTACTTAATTCAACGACAAACATGAGTTCGACAATATCAAGTACAAGTCATACAATGGCTGATAATGAACGTAAGAGGGAAAAAAACTATTGTTTGAAAATGAAATTTGAGTTGATTAGGTTTTGGACTTGATCTTAATCTAACTGTTAATTCCGATATGGACACAATCGTACGAGCTATGGCCGAGCCTGATTCAGGACTCGATATACGCGATCGTATTTGGTTGAAAATACCGATACCCAAGTCATTTCTCGGTGAGATAGAAAATCTCGAACTTATCTTCAATTTTCGATTTCAATTAGGATCTGATTTGGTCAATTGGTTGTTCGAAAATGTTGATGGATTTGTCAATCGAAATGACGCAAGAAAATACGCATCATCAATGCTCAAAGCTGGTTATATTCGACATACAGTTCATAAACTAACATTTTCTGAACAGTGTTATTATACATTCGGAGATCTTTGCGTTCAAGGTTTGTTTTTGTTTTTCTTCATTTTATCAACAACAAAAAAAATCGAATATTCTATCAGGTATATCTCAATTAACACTTGACGAAGAAGCCGAAGATTATGAATCTGTTTCCGATCAAACAAGCGCCGGTCATCGTAGTGGCGATTCATTATTAACAACTTACCGACAAAATACAGTCACAACATTTGGTTTTGTCGATAAAAACAATGCGCCATTACCATCGCCATCACATTCATTTCTTTCGGATACGAATAATTCGAGTAGAATAACAACTCAATCTTAAAATCTTTCAATTCAATTCAATTCAATTTCTTCTCTTTAAGTTATGTTTATGAAGAATGCTCATTGTCATCAATTGTCATGCATCGATCCGACAGCAATATGTACTCAGCAGAATACAAGCAATACTAAACATAATGAAACGACATCATCTTCACCAGTTGAAGTTTAAATGCATCTCTTTTTGTATTATTCATAATCAGCATTCGTCAGATGTCATCGGTGCTGCGGATACTTTTTCTTGTCTTTGTATGAAAATCAAATAATGAAAAATGTGTTTTTTTTTGCTTGCTCTCTCTCTCTCTCCCTCTTATCAAATAAATCTCAATCTCAAACTTTTTTCTGTTCTCTTTTTTGTAGTCATATAAATAGACGCTGTTTGAGCTTAAGGAATTTAATGTATTTTTTCTTTTCTTTTTGTGCTCTAGAAAATATGTTTAGCACATGGAGTTCATTGAACCGTCGAACAGGTCGATTTGGTGTTGGACGTTTTGAATATTTAAAATTATTATTAAATGAATATGAACATTCAACAACAAACAATGAAAATAAACTGCAAATACTCGCTAATCTGGCCAATTTTTCCTACGATCCAATTAATTATCCGTTTATTCGACAATTAAATCTCATTGATCTCTATCTCGATTGTTTACAATTACATACCGATGATGATTTCGTCGATTATTCACTTGGTGCTCTTTGTAATTTAAGTTGTGATTCATTAAATTGTCAAGACATATTCGACAAACAACCATCGATCTTAGTTCTTCTAGTTAAATGTTTATTTTCTCATCGATTCGATATTGTTATGAATTCAATGCTATTGTTAATGTTCTTATCTGATTTCAATTCACAAATGAAAAAACAACTAATCGAACGGCATGAAATTCGATCTTGTTTACAACAATATTCACAATCGAAAGATATTCGATTAGCAAATATGTCGAAACTTTTTCTCGAAGATTATTTTTCGTAGAACAACTAAACATTGATGTTTTGTATTTAATTCTTCAGATATGGACGATATATTTGATGAGACAAGTGATGATCTAACTATTGCACGACATGATGGACAATTAATTGAAACACTTCGATATACGGACAGTTTTCGTGACGCAGTCGAAACAAGTGAACAGGATGCATTCGAAACAGGTTTTCTTCGTGGTTATAAGTTAATATCAACGCTTGTTTATGATTTCTACTTGGAAAAAGAACGTTTGAGTATTGAAGATGTTGAATTGAAAAAAGAATTTCAATTATTTGAAAGTGAATTTCAATCGACAATAAATCAATTGAAAATAGCCGATGAAATCACTGAAGAACAGCAGATTGAAACAATTAAAATTCTACGTTTAAAATTTGACGAAATTCTACTTAAAACTAAACTTCAATCTGTTAAAATTCAATCGACATAAATTGTTTTGTCTATTTTTTTTTCTTTGTTTTCAGATGTTTTTCATCATTTTTCTCGCTTGTATTCCTGCAATTGTTCGAAGTCATTGTTACTCATCACCATCATCTCAAACATGGACATGTGATTATTTCTATAAATCGACTAATAATCTAACTTACGACATTGTTCTTCGTAAAGAACAACAAATAGAAAATCTTTTCGTGACAAACTATCGTTTGAAAGTCTTTCAAATCGATGATTATCCATTGACACTTCGTTTCTTAAATGCAAGTGGAAATCAATTCGATCGAATCTATTTCACAGGCAAACATCGGGAAACTTCGAATATTCGTCAAATAAGTTTTCAATCGAATCAACTCGTTCAATTCGATACGAATACGATTATTCTACCGAATTCATTGGAAAGAATTTCGTTGGCAAATAACAAATTGACAATACTCGATGGAAGATTATTTTCTCATTTGAAAAATTTAGTTGAACTCGATCTACGAAATAATCTATTGAAACGAATAGCACCAGATTTGATTTTAAATCGACATGTTCTATTAAATTTCAATCCATTGAATTGTCAATGTACGAAAGATGATTATCGATCTCTATGTGAAAGTTCAACAACAATTCGACAAAATGTAGATTCTTGTTTTTTTTTCGTAAATTAAATTTTCTTTTATTTTCGATTTAGAATATCAAAACGGATTGTCGAGCGCCTTATTACGATCCTCGTCCATATGATCCTCCACTAGAATCCTATCTTCGTTTTTCAACATTTACATTAACTTGTCCGATAAGTGGTCAACCAACACCGGTGATTATTTGGTCGACACCATTCGGTAATTTAACTTCAGTTAATTCGACAAGTATCGATCTTCTATCGTCAACAAATGTCGACGAATCATTCTATATTACATTGACAGCATTAGCCGGTCCGTTAACTGCACGTACTGAACATACACTGCATGCGTATAATCAAACATATCTATCGGTAACACAAGCACGTGCTGCCCTACAAAATCGAATATCTTGTTCGGGCATAAATATGCTCGGTGTTTATACACATGAGTTCAATTTCGATATTGATTCGTATGTTCTCAATCGAGCTCTATGGCATATTATTTATACGATGAGTTTCGGCTTTTTTATGACGCTTGTTGCTGGAGCACTATGTGTGACATTGAAACGAACCTATTACAGTGCTGATCATTTGAAAACACCGCCAATTTATCCGACAATGGCGCCGAATAGTGCAGCACGAACACCGCCCAATTTTGAATTAAATCAATGGTTATCATTGGCAGCAGCAAATATCAGTGGTACATTGGAACAAGTTCGTGATAAACTTCGTTTAGGTGTTCAACAAGTTAGTGAACATATGGGACAGACAATGGGCCGTGCAACAGAACTATTTACCTATGGTGTTCAACATGCTGGTGATTCGATTCGACAAGTTGCTGAAACTTCTGCTGCCTATCTTCATAATATTCGTGAGACTAGTCAACAACGTTTGAATACAATGCGTGTACAAACCATGTCGTCACTTCGTAATCCTGGTCATTTAATGCGTGCTGGTATGAATATTCTTACAACTCAAGTCAATTCTCTTCGTGATTATTGCGGTGTGACAAGTGGTCACGCATTGCCAATTAATTTATACGATCAACAATTGTATTACGATGCACGTCAGTCACCATTGCCAGGTGCATATTTAAATCCTAATCGTATAACAACAATAACTGAAGAAGATGAATCGATTCTTGATTCGACATCACTTATAACTTCGCTACATCGAACACCCTATGCAGGTCATACATCATTGACTATTCCAGCGAATGCATCGGGCATTGGTCGATTGGGTTTGGCAAGTAATTCGGTTATGTTGGCATTGAGCAATTTCAATCAGCCGGTTAGCGAAAATCAATTAGAAGAAGAGGAAATTGTCGTAACACAAGGACAAATGAGTGGAGGTATCGGTACATTTCGCGGTAATTTTCATGATCAAGATGAGGGTTTAATTGACGAACCCGAACGATTAATAATGTATGGTCAACAACGTCCAATAAATTAAATGTCGTCAAATGAATTATGTCAGATTAGGAAAGAATATATATATTTTTTTCTTTCAACTTATCATTTGAATTTAGCCTTTATTTAACACGCATATGAAGAAAAAAAAACAAAATTATTTAATCATTTGATTTCACAGTGATGATAAGAAAAAAAAGCGTTTTCAATTACATTTTTTGTTTGTTTCGTTTTCTTTTTAACTTATTTCAATTCTTTCTTTCTCTTTCGTGTATATTAGTAAATATATCCACTAAATAAAACAAAATACCAATTCGGACAAAACTAGATTCGGTTTAACTTTTCTCTTTTAGAAAAATGAATGCTACTGATAATGTACGTCGAGCTTTTCGATCGAAATATTCATTTGATATTCAAACAACATGGCTACAGGCTTGTCTTACTTGGTTACGTGATCAATTTCAATTACCAGATTTAACAAATCAATATGCTTTAGAAAAAATTTATAATCAATGGTTGCATACGGATATTTCGCTGATTGCAGATGCGCATTATCTTCCAAATGATTTGGATTTAAATGCAAAAAAAGTACAATTAACTGGCAAATATCCATTACAAGTAGTTTTATTCGAATTTCATTAGAAAATAAAACAATTGAATATTAGATCAATCGTATTTTATGTATATCTGAACCGTACTATAGTCAAGTGTTGGATATACATGGTGATTTGAATGAAAACGAACGAATTGATACAGATATCACTGAAACTCAGCAATGGAAAGTGAGTGAGTGATTCAATGAGATGAATCAATGCTTGATTGTGTGATGATGAATTTAATTAGCCACCACCACCGAAACGTGTCCTATATTTGGAATTAACTGACGGTAAAATTCTCCTACGTGGATTAGAATATGAACCGATTAGTAATCTCAATCGTGATACGACTTTACCCGGTGCAAAAGTAGAAATTTCTTGATCGTTTTTTTTTGTTCGATTTCTTAAACTAATCAATAGATTCTTGTTACTGGACCTGTTCTCTTTCGTCGAGGAATGTTACTTTTAACATCGAAGAATACTCAAATACTTGGTGGTTATGTCGAAAGTTTACTAGATACAAATGCATCGCTGGAGACAGCTCTACTTCAATTGTATGCAATTTGTTTTGCTTTTCATTTCATGAACATTGAATTTAGATCAAAAACAGCATCGAAATTAGAAGAAAGTCGAAAACGATTCGATCGATTAAATTTCAAAGTTCATCCACCGATTATCGACAATGCGCCTATTCCTATTCCTAACACACGGACAAATCAACAGACTGCTACTAATGTAAAAAAAAAACAAGTTTATTTCGATACAAAACAAAAACAAAATATCATTATTTAGACATTCGATGAACATGAAGACGAAATGGACGAATTCATTCGTCAAGCATACGCTGATGGTATGCTTCAAGATGATAGTCATGTTGCACCTGATCCTGATCCCATTGAACCTCAATTATCATCGACGAATCGTGTTCCAACACCAACAAATCAACGTGAAGAACTTATCGTTCTTTCCGATGATGAAATCGATCCTTTAGATTTCGATGATTTTCCAACATCAACAACTATCGATCAAATTCCATGTCAACCATTGGCTCCTGTCTTGAAAATCTCCTTGCCCTTTACATATTTGTCTCTTATTAACGAATCTTCACTCTATTCAACTCGACCACATGATGATTATTTAATCAAAGCGTGTTTTTCATCGTTAGTTGGAAATCCTAAAATCGTCGGCGATGAATTCGTTCAACAAGCGTATATCAACGATGGAAGTGACAGTCGATTGATACGATTTTCATCGGATATTCTTGCACAACGTCTCGGTATGACAGCAACTGAATTATTAACTCGAAAGAAACAATGTCGAGATCAATTCGAACAGAAACAATTTCAAACCGAATTCAATCAACGTTTGAAAAAATTCGGTCAAGATATTCAATGTATATGTTCAACAATGACAATAAGAATTTTCTCAGATAAAACACTTGTACCAATAGTAACGAATATTGATTCAAACTAATGAATTTACGTATTAACATTTCTGCCTATTTTTTTTTAACTTGAATATGCTACTGTATAAAACTAGAATAAAGAGAGATCTAATTAAAATTTTGGCTATATTTTAGATGAATAAACATGATTATGTCAGTTATTAATATTTAATTGACTGAAAGAAAGAAACATTTCCACAATTTGTTTTTTTTCAAATAACATCATATGCAAACATCATTAAGTTCATCTCAAATCGTAGCAATCAACTTGGATTCATCAAATTCAATATCTTTAGAAGAATTTCACATTTTACCCAATAGTAACATATCAATATCATTTCGTTTTCTACGTCCAGGAGATCAAAATGAAGTCAAAACGTTATGTTGCGATTGGTTTCCAATTGAATATCCCGACAAATGGTATGACGATATTGTTCATGATCCAAAATATTTTTGCTTAGCTGCCTGTGAAACATCGACGCAACGAATTGTCGGTGTTATTGTTGCCGATATTCTTCCATTGGGCAATTGTAATCGTGAAGATCAACAAATTCTTCATAAAACATTTTCCTTAACTACACCGGTTTGTTATATATTAATCTTAGGCGTTGTTAAAGAATATCGACGGCAAGGTCTAGCGGGAATTTTACTACAACATTTACTATCGAATCTATCGAAACGTACAACATGTAAAGCTGTTTATCTGCATGTTCTCTATTCGAATAAACAAGCCATAAAATTTTATCAGTCAAAACATTTTCAATACCGCGTGCATTTACCGTACTATTATTGTATAAAAGGCGATAATTTTGATGGATATTGTTTTGCACTCTATATTAATGGTAGATGAAAGAGAAGACAAAAAAAACGCTAATTTCTATTTGCAATTCTAGGTGGTTATCCTCCATTTACATTCTCGGACTTTCTTTCAACTTGTTGGTCTTATCTAATTCAAACAAATCCTTGCCGTTTACTCGATAATATCAAAGAATTTATTATCAGTAAAATTGTGTTTACTGATTATCATCCGCGAACATCATCTTATAAACAAATATCACGTATTATATAATCTTTTCTCCAGATAAATCATAATGTTTTACTACTAAAACAACGAATATATACACGTGCAAACAAAAGAACAAATAGATAAAAGCATTTTTCTACTCTCTGCTCACAGTGATTCAAATTCAAATTTATCGTTCTGTGTTTTTTTTAATTATTAATAAATATCTCGTAAGCAATGTTATGACATGAATAGAATTGTAATTCTAGATTAATTCCAACAATGAAATGTCATCTATACAGGTCAGGAAATCAAAGACACTGCTTGTGATTTATATAATTTCGTGCACATTTTTGAAGATAACGATTTTCTATTTCGGTCGTTTGAAAGAATTAGTCAATCAGTCAAGTGAAATCATTGATTTTGATCCTTCGATAACGTATAATCAAAAATTAATAATTGACCGTATTATTGAACATCATCCGATGTAAATATATTCAATTGAATTGCTTGTTGTTGTTGTTTTTCGAAAAGATCATTGCATTTGACCTTTAGTCTCGAATCGTTTCTGCAAACAAATTCGTTTCGTTTGGCTGTTAATCAACAGTATATTCTCGATAGTGATCGAATTCAACTTCATCAACACAGTGAAATCGCACTTCTTCCTCCATTTGGTGGCGGATAAAAATAAAAATGAATTTCGTTAATCTTCAAACCGATCCCATTCAACTTGATGAGATCTATAAGAAGGTTGTTTCGCCCTGTTGTGGTGCCATTTCATCTTTCATTGGTTAACAAACCCAAAGATTTCGATTGAATAATTGTTTGTTTTCATATGTAATTATAGGAATAACAAGAGATAATTTCGAAGGTCGTCATGTGACTCGTCTTTCATATGAAGCTTATGAACCGATGGCTTTACAAGAACTCAATGGTTTATGCGATAGTGCTCGTCAAAAATTTACTGATATAAAACATATTGCAATCTATCATCGACTTGGGTTAGTTGTCAATTAGATCTTATCCTTTCTTTTTCTCCGTAAAATTCCATCTAAATCATATGGAAATTTCGGATTTATACTAATAAAATTATTTCTATCGTTGAATTAATAAGAGACGATTGAATAGATTGAAATTTTTTCTGAATCTCTTTTATTTAGTGATGTGGCCATTAGCGATATATCCGTTGCTATTTATGTCTCGGGTGCTCATCGTCGTGATGTATTAGATGCTGTTTCCTTTCTAATTGAACAACTCAAAGCCAATGTTCCCATATGGAAAAAAGTACTGAGAATGTTTCTTTTTTTTTCGTTTCATGCGTCGTCTATACACATATGATCAATTTGATTATTTTTGCGTAGGAGTTCTATGATGATCATGCGGATGACAATAACAATAACGAAGCAACAACATCTTACAGTTGGAAAGAAAATAAATAAGACGAAAGAAAAAAGAAGAAGAATATTTTTTTGTTGTTCCTTTCTTTTACTTCGAAATAAAATTACACATACAAAACATAAAAGATAAAAACTAGTCTAGATTGTTTGAATAAGACTATTTTGACATGTAGCAACATGAAATACGCCAAAAATATTCAATTCAAATAGGCACATCAATGTTATGACAGACAACCAAACAATAATAAGAAAAACACCGTAAGGTTTTGTTAAGCGGCAACGATTAATAAAGAATGTGATTAAAAATATAATAAGTGCAACAAAGAGAACAATTGTTGAATAGACAAGACCCCGAGAATGAATCTCAACATAAAATGGTCCGAGATTTGCTGTTGCTGCTAGAAGATCATTATTTAATGCAGCAAGAGGATCTGTTGACGGTGTTGGCAGACCTGTTAAAGACATATCACCGAGTGTTGCAGCTGCTTCCAAATGTGTCGGTTGATGAATATAACGCATAAGATTTCGAAATAGCCAAGGTATACCTAAACCCATGAGAATATCGAATACATTCGAGCCGATCGAACCAGCAATAGCCATTTCGGGATGTCCACGTCTTGTCATGACAACTGCTGAGAATATTTCTTCGATTGATGAGCCAAATGCAAGAAGAGTTAAACCCATAATACTATCGCGAATATTCAATGCAAAACCAACGTTAACAACAAGCCAAACAAGAAGATATGCAAGACCGGCAACCTAAAAGTACAGAAAAACAAAAAAGTTCTATTTATAAGAAAAAATATATCCAACGAAAATAAATCATTCATCTACATTTGTTAAGAATAAAACAAAGGAAATCCTGTTTCTTTTTTTTTGTTACATTCAATTTAACTTACCCATATTGTCGACATGACAAATGTGAGCATATAATAATTATGAAAAACTTCTTTTCGACAATCAGGTATTGTTATATGCATAAGTAAACGAACCGGATACATTAAAATCCATTTGATAAGTTTATATTTTTTCGCTGGTAATTTCAATGGATCGAATATTTCAGTTGCATTGGCAACGATTTGTTGATTGACAGGTGTATCTTTCAGACGACTTCTACTCGGTTTATATAATCCATGCAATCGACTATTTTCATGGCGCATTTCTCCTGATGTACTTGTGCCTGCTGTCATCATAACAGATTCCGAAACTGATCGTGCACGTGTCGAAATATTTTGTTCTAATTCCATCGAATTATTTAATGCTTGCAATTGTTCTTCGTGATCTTCTAATGATCTTGCAGGTTTTTGCGTACTCGAACTACGTCGAAAGAGACGTGTTATACGATCATTGTATTTCAATATAATAACATAGACAAAATACAGAAGAACTAAACCTAATGCTTCAAACCAATGAACACGTTGATCATAAATAACGATATAGAGCACAGCAACAGCTATACAATAAAAACCAGCATCACGAACAATTGGATAAGCATCTAATTCACAGACTGTTGTCGAAATAAGCGCGCATAATGCAATGACAAAAAGAATATTATAAACGGCTGAACCAACAATTGTACCCACTGAATTAGTCATGAAAAAAAGAAAAAACAAAGGATAATAATAGACACATCGATTTCAAATCGAGGCTAATTCATTTTTTTAAGGTTTCCTTATTTCTTTCCTCGTTGCTGTCTAGGTTGTTTTGAGATTCTCCATGCTTTTCCTTCAGCTTTCTCTCTATGTGTCACTTGGTGACAAATTAAAAATTCTCTGAGGGCGAAAAACCTAGAGAAATAGTTTTAACTCACAAGCAATATCCGACTTAACAAAGAACACGCCGACCATCGACGTAAAAAACTCCGATGCCGATGTGGCTAAAGCCATAAACGTTGCTCCAGCAACATCCTATTTAGAAAATAAGAGATACATATAATTATTTCAGTCTATTTGATAAACCGACCGGTGTTAAGTTAAAATTACAACTTATACGCTCTAATGCTGATGCAAAATAATCATCACAAACGATTTCAATAGCAGCAAATGAATAGATTATAAGCGCTATATAAACGAGAAAACCGCCACGACGCGATTGTTCAATTGTAAAAAATAATTGTGGAAATTCATAGACGGATGCTGATTGACATTGATTTGTAGTACTATTAGTTGATAGTACTACCGAATCTGTTGATTTTGGTTCATCGAATGAAATCGTATTCGATGTTGTAGTTGAAAAGAGTAATTGAAAAATAAGTGTAAATAATGCAAGTAAAATGTATTTTCGTCGAATCATAATTTTTAGTTAAGAATAAGATCTTAAATGAAAAGAGAGAGAGAGACAAAAAAACACTATGAACAAACAAAGATGATAAAGGAAGAAAATAGTAAATATCGTGTTTCTTTACTTACCTTTTGACGAATGAGGTTACCATTATTTCTAGTTTTTTTTTAATATATATATACTTCTTTTTTTTTCTCTTTATTATGTCTTTCCTTTCATCATTTGACGAGTTTTCAATGAATTGGTGATTAAAAAAAGTATTCTCTAGTCTTCTCTTCCTCTTGTCTATTATTTTTAACACGCATGTATATTTGCAAGATAATTCATATGTCTACTCTTGCAATAGATCACTATCAAATTACTCAGACAACAACACTATCATCATCATCATCATCATCATCATCATCGTCGTCGTCGTCATTGTTATTATTGACATCTTCATCGCTGCTGCGATCAAACGAAAGAGAGAGAAAACAAGAATAATATTGAAGGCTACATACATGCAGCAAACAAAATTATAATCATAATAAAAAATGATTGTTTTTCCTTGTTGTGCTCTCGTTCTCTCTCTCTCGAAGTTTGTTAGCTACTCGTTTGTCACTCTACGTTTTCTCCCCCTTTCGTCTCTCTCTCTCTCTCTCTCGTTTTTTCTATCCCTCTTCTTTCTTGCTGTGTGACACCAGGAAGAAAAGGGGATAGCCGACTCATAGAATCTACTGCACGAGAGAATAACAAGGCGCAAGCAACACAACGGTCGACGACGAGGTTACTAAATCGACTCTTCTTCATCATCATCGTTTCTTTCTCTTTCTTCTTTAATTCTGTTTTTTTTTCATGTTTCCCCCAATGTGTCGTAGAGAACAGAGAACATGAACGAACACGATCGCACGGAAAAACCAAGGCATATGAGTGCAATTCACGTTCTTGAATATTTTTTTTTCGAAATTAGAAAAAAAAAGAAGAATAACAAGAAACAAAACAGAACAGATAAAGAAACGAAGTAAAGCGGAAAACGCTTGTGACGAGTTGAAGACAGTGACATGGAGTGAGTACTTTGACAGATTTACAATTCGTCCGGAAAACTCTGTCAAGAGATCTTAGAAAAGAAACCAGACAACAATGTTGACGAACGTTTATTTGCCGATGATATGTTTCGTATCATTACAAAATCATGAGACGTAAGAAGAAAAAAAAGTTACAGACATGAACAGCTGAAGATAATCATTGGACATATTCATATATCGTTATTCTCACATGCTGACATATATTCATCAAAAACTTGTCTGATGCCTCGAGCACATATGTTCGATGAGTTTGATTAGTAAAGAGATACTCATGGAAAAGCGTTTTTATACTTTCTTATCGATCTACGAACGAATGGAAAAACAAAAATCGAACTGACTATTTATAATTGTTATTTGAGGGTGTTTGTTAGTTTTTGTAACATCCCTCGAGACACGATCGGTCCGTTCAATCGACTTAGCGCGTGCATCATACACATACACATTCAAATGTCATTTTATGCATGGAAACGAATGAATTCGATGTGCACATCCGTCCATCACACTTTATACTGTCACTTCCGCTTGTCGACCATCAAAATAGATCGATACATTGACACATATACAAACTTATTTTGTAATCAAACGGAAACACATGAAGTTTTATTTCAAAAGCATAATTAAACGAAATAGTCGCTCTTCCGAATCCGACAATAATAATCGAAATATGCGCACTGACTTATAATCATTCGTAGAAAAAAGGAAACGAAGAGAGAAAAACATATAGAAATGCCATGAATTACTCTTAATTGCTCATATATAAATTTGCACTTATCATAACAAATTCGTTTCAATTCAATAGTAAACAATAAGAGAGATAATTTATAAATCTCTCTTCGATTGAACACAATACACACTAATACGATTAGAAAGCATGCGTAAATCTTAACACATAATTTTAATAACAAAATTGTTTACAGAATAATTTAGTACATAACACGACACAAACGAATTGATTAATAGAACGAGTTTGAGTTGACATATTTGTCTCTCTTTCTCTCGTTTTTTCCATCATTATAAACATACTATTGCAATTTACAGAGAAAATTATACAATAAAATGTGCTTTAAACATGGCTGATTGTTTTTTTAATATCGGAAGAAAAGACCTCGCGCAATCTGTTCTATTTCTTCAATTCGCTATAACAAAAAAAGAGAAGAAAAAAAGCCACTTCAAGTACTTGAATTTAATTTGATTCTAAATTTTATTTTCTTTTTCTCCAAGTACATACATTAGTTTTCTTGACAATCAACAAAAGACTTCATTTACATGAACCAATCAAATGGAATGAATATTGAGAAGAAGACTCCACGGTGACTGGTCCTAATGGAATTTTCAAATTGAATTTCGATGTGATTGAACAGACCAAAAATAGAAATCACTATATGTCGTCAATAAGAATAATAGCAAAAATAAATTCCTCGTAATCTGACGTTGTAAATCAAGGCTTAGAAAGTATATTCAATTAGATCAAACATTTAATTACATAGTTATGTAGATTGTATTTTTTCTTTCTTAATGAATCTCTTACCTAGAAATAATAAATTTATTTAATAATAAAAACAAACAAGAGACTGAGAAAGAAAGAGCGAATGAGAGAGAGAGAAAAATAAAACATCAGACAAAAGACAAACAATAAAAAATAGATTTAGATCAGATTAATCATCGAATTTTCAAGTCATCTATGCCATTCCACCCATCCAGTTTGGTAACGCACCATTACCTTGTGGAAATCCGCCAGGAAAACTGAGATTGAGACGTTTTATTGCGCGTCCTTGTGCACGAATGGCATAAAGCAAAGCAGCGTATTGCATCAATTTTTCTTCGCCACGACTGCATTGAATGGCTCGTTCGTAAAGTTTAGCTGCTTGTTCGAATTCATTTCTAAATGAGAAATCATTCGAACAATTATAGAAGTCAAGCGAAAATATGCAATTGAATGAACCTATTGCATTTGAATATAGCAAACATAGTCAGCACTGTTTCATTCGATGGATCGAGTTGAAGAGCTTGCGTATATAAATCTTCGGCTTCGATATGCTTTGCAGAATCATTCGCCATTAGACAGTTTCTAAATTGTTATTCAATATAAAAAACAAAAATACTCAAATATTCTATCGAAATAACTACGCTTTTAATGCTAATAATGTTGGATTCTCAGGAATTACTCGAACAAATTTATTCAAATATTCGAGTGCTTTCATTTTTTGTTCATTGTCTAAGAAACACTAAAAACAACGGAATAAAATTGAATTTATTTCAATTTCCTACGGATGTTATTGCGAGTGCATAATAAATATCTTCTTTGCATGTGTCATAGTATTCTTCGAAACTTGTCAGCGCTTGTTTGACACGTTCGCTGTTATTTTGTTTATTTCCAAGTTTAGTATCGTTAATCAGTTTTTGATATTTGGCACGAAGATTCATCGGCGAGATTTTTAATGCTTGAGCAAAATCTTCTTCAGCTTCGGTATAAGCTTCGATTAATGTTTTCAACTAAACAAAAAAAAAGCAAATCGAAATGAAATTAATGAGCGAATTATCTACCATTCCACGATGAATACGTGGAGCACTTGAATTTCGATGAGCTTTCACACATTGATCGTATTCATGTAATGCACCTTCGAGATCACGTTGATGAATCTTTGTATTTGCTCGTTTTAATTTCGCATTAATCTTCATCTAAAGTTCATTCAAATTAGAATTTTTACAAAAACAAAAAACATGAAGAATCTCGAACTTGTTCGGTCACATTCGGATCGTTGATCACGGCATCGAAATCAACTATTGCTTCTCGATAATTTCCCATTAACAGATGAAATGTACCACGAAGCAATAAAGTTTGAAGTTTATACGATGATGATTGAAGTTCTTCGGTACATAACGATGGTATATTTGTAAAATGACATTGATCGTACGCTTGATACGCACGTGCTAATGGGCTATTGGGATGATTTGTACGAAGTTCTTCGATAAAAACAGGATTTAAAATTGGATCATCTTCGAATTCATTCAATGATGTTCGAACAAAATCTTTGGATAATTCTGCTGTTGTCTTTAAACGAAAGAAGAAAAGAAAAACTAACGAAAAGGAACAACACACGATTGATTTTACTGGTGATAGTTTTTCAACGTAGCGTTTGGCAAGTTCAGTAAGAACTTTATCAGCAGCCATGATGTAAGCAGGTTGATATGAATCGAGAAAACATACAGTTGAATAATCTATAAGGAAAATCGTTTTCTTTTGTTTCATTGATAAATGATAATCAACCTTCGAGAGCTAAATCAAGATCATTGATTTTTTCGGCAGCACGTGCACGTCTTTGAATGCATTTTATATATTTGGGATTAAGTTCAATAGATTTTGAACAATCTTCAATGACTTTACTATAGTTTTTCTAAACAACAAAAAGATTTATTTCGATGAAGAAGAAAATAGGTTCTTATACTAAAGATTCCCAAGCAGCTGCACGATTTTGATAGAATTGTGATAGTTCTTCTGTTGATTCCAATGGACAAGCATCGATAGCATCTAGATATATTTTCAATCGATGTGTTTTTTTTTCGTTTGCCAAGCACAAGTCTATTTACGAGAATACGAATCGATTGCTTCGAGAAATTTCTTTTCACGATAATTTTTATTTCCTTCGTTTTTTAATTCAATTGCAAGTGTCAAACGATTCTAAAAGATAAAATACCAAATATATCTTTGATTTGCATTCGAAATCTTTTGATAGACAGAACTTTAATTTTATTATCAGATGTTAATTTGACATCTACTGGAACGGTTGTTGACGTTAAACTTATGAATGATGAACGTCGAATTGTTGATTTTTTTGCATCGTCTTGCTGTTGTCGATAAACTAAATAAGCAGCAACACAAACAGCTGTTGGCACGCCAATAACAAGTGCCCATTTTCCTACACGTTTGCCAATGTCATTTACTGGATTCATTGAATCACCAGTTGATGACGAACTACTTGTTATAGCACGAAGTAGAGCTGCCATGCGATTTTATTTCTATTAGACTAGGAACAAAAGAAAAAAACGTTAATAATAAACGCGCTCAAAAAACAATGTTTCTATGATGAATTATCCCAATTGAATAGCTAGAATGGATAAAACGCAAGAAAATATAGTAGACTCTAATTGGTTGAATACACTCAACCAATAACACATGGTTTCCTCTGCTGATTTAAGTCATGACAAGAAAACTCTGATTGAATATTGAACTTCCTAAGAATGAACATCTATTTTTTCAATATCAAGTCTTGATCTTGCTCAGTAGAAGGAATACATTGGTTGATTATTTTGAAATAGTTCATTTTCAAAGGTTAAATAATGATTACAGCTTTATTCTTTTCTAATTTGTCATTGATGAGTATATTTGAATGTATTACATGTAGATTTTAATCCTTTATTGTACTTGTTTTGTTTACTATTCATTGTAATTGTAAATCTTCTCTTCATTCAATAAATTTACACATAATGATAATATATCTCTTTCATGAAGGTAGGACTCAATCAAGATATTCATCGATTAGACATCGTTAACATCAAAACATGGATGTATATCATATTTTTTTGTAATAAATATTGACAGAAATCCATTAGAATAGATCGGCAGGTGCATCGATCAATTTCCATAATGCCACTAGTATAGATCAAATTGTTTGATCGATAATAGAATAGCATTTTGCCATGAAGATCCTCGTATATCACGAGTTTTCTGTTTCTACGTCGATTGACAATCACACTATTGCTTTGTTTATCCGACATATAATTTTCCCCCCTGTAATCCCTACCATCGACAACAAAAAAATAACAAATAATAGTTCGCTTCGTTATACTAACTAATGTACCGGAGAGACGAAAAAGAAGAAAAAGTTTTCTCTTCTTTGCGATAGATAGCTTTGTTTTTTTCTAATCAGAAAATTATCATCATTATTTTCTTTAGCTTAAAACCATCGTTCCAATCGATCGACAACATCAATCAATTCGACAAAAACTAAGTTGCAAATACAACGGTAAGTTATTCTCTCAAATACGAATTTGATGATTTAATAATGATAACATATTCAAATATATTCCCTCTATTTGAACGACAATGTAAAAATAACAAAACACTCCAAATGTCAGTCTTAACATTGGTAATCATCAAAGGACACACACGCGCATATAAATATGCATTTGTACACGTATATATAAATATATATATATGTTTATAAACATCTTGTTAGATGAATGTGACGACTTCATCATTTAATTATACAATAGGATACGTTAAGAAACGGAAAATGCGCGCTCGATCGAATACTAATCGTTAGTGATCTATTTTCTTGTTCGTCTTGTTATTCTCATGGCTGAATTTTTAAACAAAAATTTCGTAAGCATTGTAAAATTCCAAACAGTTGATAAAAGTGAGTTTCGAATGAGAAATATTTTTTACCATGACAAAAATCAATGACCTCATTTTTGCTGTTTCTCTTTTCTCACGGTTTTTTTTATTTCTTATTTATTTAGTTTTTCACGCTTTTTTAAACCAATAAGTTAAGTAATTAAATATTCGAAATTACCTTCACACACATATACATTGCCTTAATGGCATAGAACTTTGTGTGAATTAACGATTTTTTGGTCACACATCTGTTTCCTTGACTCAGTTTTTATAGTATATCGTGATGAAAGATCACAATAGCCTTGGTATACCACAGCAAATGTATCAGTAGATCAATGGAGATATATTCTTGAGAGAAAAAAACGTCCGCAGATCGTTATATAGTCTGTATCTTACTCGACATTAGCTGAATAAAGAAATATATGTAAAAAAAAGAAAGAAACACACTATTCTACTACCTTTTATGTGTGCTCTTTAAATAGTTATAACTGTCGATTTATACTATCACATATATTTTGTTTCGAAAGCGAATATTTTCACGTGTAAAATATTTTTGTTATTATGACTGATCAAAAAACGGTCGAAGAAATTGATGAAACGACCGTTTCTCGGCCTCCATTACTACTGTCGTCAACAAATCAGCGTGCATCACAGTCTCGTCTTTTAACGAAACTTTACTATCCTGATACATTATATCCTGATAATTATTCGTTCTTTGCAGATCGAGGTGATACAACATCGACATCTCATATTAAGTCTTCAACAGCTATGGAATCGAATGAACAATATTCATCAACAGAAGCTCCAACAATGCCAAGATCAGGCACAACTGAAATCGAACTTGTCGATCGACATACAAAGTATCCTGTAAGTTCAAATTCTATTTCATTTTGTTTTCGTGATTTGATATTTAAACAACAACAATAGAAGAAAAAGAACAAGAGGGGAATATTATTTTGCGGCATTAACCTATCGAAGGGAAAAAGGGAAAAAAAAGGAATGTTATGCCGCAATCATGATACTATGCCTCGATGCCATTTGTTGAATAGAAGAAAAGTACATTATCTAGCATAGCATATCATCATTTCAATCGAAATCTTATCGCAAATTTGCATGCACTTGATATTTGTCATAAAAAACCACATGAAAAAAAAAGAGAACGAAATAAAACAAATCGTTTGATATTTTATAAACTAGTTTTTTGTTGATGCTAAGCATTTGATTGATCAATCGATCGTGTTGTGCCGATTTTCGACTATCAGTTTTGAGAGAGAAATCCATCATGTCAACAGTAGAAATGAAATGAAATCTGAGATTAATCTATGTACGAAAGATGAAATATTGATTCAGATATTAGAAATTGCAAAATAAAATAATGATTAGCTGTTCTCTTTTTGACGAATGGTTTCAATTTTAGCGAGAAAGACAGACAGAAAAAAAAGTGTATTTCGTTGAAGCACATACAAAAAACAACGGCATATATACTCAGTACCACATGTTTGTTTGTTCGTTTAAAGAGAGATTTTTATTTTCTTGGTAAAATGTCTTTCTCTGTAATCTATTCTATTTCGCGTACATATGCGAATAAAAAACCGTCAATGTCTAACACGTAGATTTTTCTCTCTCTCTTTTTTTTCTCTGTCGATTGTCTTTCACGATGGTGCCCATATTTACATACGTAGATATGTGGCTATATCATTCATTCGAGGACTGATGCTGCGTTTTCTTGCACTTTCTCATTTGTCGATATCATACCGTCATGGATATTTTGTCATCGATGATAAAATGCTACGACGGAGAAAATCATTGATTAGATGATAGTTGTGAGGAGAATCCCAACGTGTTGTTATTGTTTTTTTTCTCTGCGAGAAATAGGAAATATGTTTTTGATAAATAATTTTATTTTCTAAATGCATTCATCGAATGAATATAGATAAGATTTATTGAAACAATTCGATTGTTCGATACGTCTCATCCGTAACACGAAAAAAGAAAGACGAGCGAGAGAGAGAGACAAAATGTCGTCAGACGACCAACACAACATCGAATTGGCACAGGTGAGTGTTATTCTCACTCGTTTTCTTCTTCTATCGTGATGTGTTTCGTATTCGAACACATGTGTTTTAAATGTAAAATCTCCTTGATCATATTAATCTGTTTCAGGCCCCGATGATCGATCGAGAACGTGGTGATTTAGAATCGGATAAACGTCGATTCGATGTTAAACGTTATATACCATCGGCATTACGTACACAGGATAAAACGGTACAGAAAATCAAATTTATGAAAATTTATTCTCCTTGTCTTTTTTTTCTCGTTTTAGCAACCGCCTAGTGCCTTATTAGATCCTCGATTTTATTCAATGAAAAAAACTGCTATGACCATTATGTGTCTTTTGGTAAGTCGTTGAAAATAGATTCATATTCTATGTTGATCACGAATCAGATATTTCGTTTGACTTTTTCTTCAGTATCTCGTTGAATAGGTTTTCTTGTTTATTAGCCAGATGACACCGGTTCTTTTCACAGCTGTGAAAATGTCATTTAACGAAAAAACGAGATCGAGAGAAATCTATCGATGCGCATAGAATTGCTAATTACTTTCCGTTACATACAATAAATAATAATAATAGTCTATTCTATTTTTCGTTTAGATTATTATAATGAGTAATAGCGTGCAATTAAAACATGTTCTAAAAGATGGTTCAACACATTTCTACGGTACTCAAGTTACACTTGGCATTGTTTCTGTTCTCATGTGTGCCGCTATTGGTAAGTTAAAAACTAAATCGAAGGAGATTGTTTTTGTTTTCGTTTGGAGTTTCGTTCGAAATGATATTCTGATTTTTATTTCTCGTGTTTGCAACTAAATGTTATCTATCATTGTGTGTTGACCATATATAAATATCTCTAGTTATGTTTTGTTTCTCGTTTTCGTTGTTTTTTTTTCAAATTATTGTTTAATATTGTATATGATATATAGTTGTTCTTCCAACCTTCCCTTCATAGGCTTCGCTCAATTGTACATATTTCTCTTCACTGACTACGATCATCCGTCATTATCAATGCTGACAACAGATCTTCAACGTTACGAACAAATTCTCATTCTCCTACCGATGATTTTGACGATAATTTTATTTCTATTCAATCAAACATTTTTAATTTTCATGTTTAACATCTAAAGAATATCATTTTGTTGTTATTTTAACTAACTAACTATAACTAACTATCAATATAACCTGTATAGACTAGTTGTTTTCGTTGTTGTTTCGTTTTTCAATTGTTTGTATCGTTTTTCCTTATATTCTAGGTGTGATTCTGATGTATGTTATTCGAATCGATTCGAATGATCAGTACAAACAGCATAAACTCGATTACATAGACAATTGCATAATTTGTCTTTTATTCATTCTTGCCATTTTCAACATCTTTATTGCTGCGTGCAGTTAATTTCATCATTGTATCGTTTGAATCTACGTGTGTTCTTCTTCTTCTTTTTCTTTGTTTTTTTTAATGTGAACAACCGTCTCATAGTTTTTTTTAGAATGCTTTGTTTGTTTGTTTTTTTAATTTCAATCTACTATTCGCCTTTTTATTTTATTTGTCAATTCTTCGTTCATATTTAGGCAAGAGATAATACTATTTAAACAAAAAAAGAAAGAAAACCTCTAGAAGAAAATCTAATAATAAGAATAACTAAACTGAATATCTTTGTACTTTTATTATTTTGCTTGTTTGTTTGGGAAAAGGGATGAGTGTTATTTGTTCTCTTTATTCTTGCAGGCTTTTATCTAATGTATATGTTAACAATCAATGATCAGGATATTTACAAACAACATAAAAGTGATTTTCTTCAAAATCTTGGTTTAATTTTTCTGTTTGCATTATTTATTCTAAATATAATTTACGCTATTTTTCATGCCATTTAAAATTATCATCGAAATTTCACTACTCTCGTGTCTTTTATGTTCATATTAATGTCATATGTGTTGACGTTTGGGTAGATTAAACAAGAGTTTGTTTTCTTTTTTTTTTCATTTGCTTGTATCCTATTTATGAGAATAATAATATTTAAAAAAAAACGCTATTTAGCCGGTTCTATTTTATATAATTTAGTCATATTTTTCCATTGTTGTTTGTTGTGAATTCTGTTTGTTTTTCGTGAAAAAAAGAGAGTCTATACTTTAGTTGAATAGATCCAATTCTTGGAAAAAAATGCCTTTTTATTGTAGCATTTTCGTTTTATTTAATAAACTAGATGAAGCGTTGTTTTAAAAGAATAACAAGAGTTTTTTTGATCGAAGAACAGAAAAAAGAAATGAAACCATGGAGACGCTTTCAAATAAAAGTAGATGAAGTTGTAAGTTTGTTGACTGATTATAAAACAGCGTTGTTCGACATGAGTGAAGTAATTTCACAACATTGTACTTTATTCGAACGGTGGAAAAACGATGGACAATCGGAACAAAATCGTGAAGATATTTTAAATGATCTACAGACAGAATTAACTCGTTTGAAAACTTCGAATGTTGCTGTTTTTCGTGAACAATTGGAAAAAGTCACGGGTTATTTAGCTGACAACATTTTAAATTTATCTGACGAATTTTTAGAATTTTTAATCGAATCTTTCATCGATTTATTAAAACACTGGCGTCAATCACCATTGGATTTCGACAATCGCAACACTTTCGATAATTTGACAAAAATATTCAGTGAACATGACGATGCATTCAAGAATCAATTAGTAGTTGACGAATTCGTTGAATGTTTGTATACAATTGCACGTCTTGGAAAACCAATATTTGAACATTCAAATATACGAATGATGACTGAATTAATAAGAAAATATGTCTATATGCAAAGCAATGGTAATAGAGATTTTATGTATCAATCAAAAATCGACGATGGTATAGTTAAATGTCTTTGTTCATCATATACACCTGAAGTATTTACTCAATTGATATCATCATATCCATCCGAAGATCGTACTCAAGCTGAATTCTTTGTTTTTCATGGTTTATTTCACTATACAAGATGGATAAATCGAGAATCACTTGAAAAATATTCATTTCAATTACGTGAACATTTGCTTAAATCAGTTAGTGATCTACTTGATGTTTATGTTGAAACGTCAAGTCACTGGTCAACATCGTCTCTAGCAATTCTTACAACTGTTACCGTCGACTTTCTGTATTCAGTACAAATGACAATTCCAAAAGACATTCATGTTGACGTTCAAAAACATATTTGTGACGTATGCATACGCATACTTTTATTGCCAACTTGTATATCAACAGGTATAAACATCAACTGTGCTCAATATTTATACATAGGAACGTTAAATGACAAAGTTTTGGATCATCTGAAGAGTCAACAATTAACACAGACTATGTTTCAAATTGGAAATTTATATAAAACGACGAATGATATACAATTTAATGTCTATCGAATTCTAGCTGCTATTATGACCGAAGAAGATATCAAACGATTGGATAATCCAGGAGAAATAGCAAATGTATTTCTTAAGCAATTAGATCAAATCAAAGATATGAACGGATGGGAAACAAGAATAACGAATTTATTAACAAGTTTAAAAAGTAATTTCACCCCTCAAGTATTAATTAATTCAAAAATATGTTTTATTATAGATTTATTACAACATGATCAACTTCGAGATGAAATCTTTCAATTGAACGGTTTGCCATTGTTTATTTATTGTACAACACAATCAAAATATCCTGCTCTTCTTCAACAACGTGCCTTAGAAAATCTCTTGATCATGGCATTTAGCGAAACAGTTCGTTCGAATTTGAAAGCAAACGAACAATTCATGACACATTTGAAAAATCTATCGGAAAATTCGAATGAATCCGATTTAAAACGAGCAGGAGAAAGTCTATTATGGTTTTTAACCAAAGAAGAAACATCGAAAATATCTTCAGATCAACAAACATCAAATAAAACGTACGATATAATGATTAGTTATTCGCATAAAGATAAAGATTTGTGTTTTCAAATCTATGATCGTCTCGTGAAAGATAAATTTCGTGTTTGGTTAGATCGTGAACAAATGCACGGTACACCACTTGAATCAATGTCGAATGCGATTGAAAATGCAGAATTCGTTTTTCTTTGCATGTCCGATGCATACAAACAAAGTGGATATTGCAAAATGGAAGCGTATTATGCATTGGAACGGCAATGTTCAATTATTCCATTGGTTATGAAAGCTCAATATAAACCTGATGGATGGCTTGGCATTGTAGTAACAGGAAGAATGAGAATTGATTTTCCGAAATATGGTTTTGACGATGGATATAAAAAATTATTAGTAGAAATCAATCGAAATCGTCAGGAAAAGAAACAAACAACGAATTCAATGATTACTCATCATGAAATACCAACGAACAATATCAAAATTGAATCAAAAAAATTAACTTTACAAGCAAAAAAGTAAAAGAGATTCATATTCAATGAATTGTGTATTTAATTTTGACATTCTAGTGATTATGTATTACCATCAGATATTCAACAATGGTCTGTTGGCGATGTTGAACAATTTCTTCTTCAGAAACATCTTCAATGTTTTCTACCTATCTGCGAGAAAATGAATGGAACACGAGTTGTTAGTTTATATCGAATGTGCGCAGATAATTCACCAGTTATGTTTCAATCGTTGAACAATCAATTAGCAGTGAAAAATAGCGAAGAAAAGCAGCATTTTATTGAAATATGTGAATATTTACAATTTTTAGAAGACTTAAAAGCTTTAGTACCGGTGTTAATTGAGAAAAAAGAAGTAGCTTCAACTCAATCGTCTGTTTGTTCAATTTTATAACACTTGATGTTCTTTTTTATTCAAATAAATGACACATAAAACCTCACATAACTCTTCTGTTCTTAATATGCAAAGCTTGATAACGACATCTATATCACTGAATGTTTCATGGACTACTGAAATGTGACCAATAACGCCAATTTGTTAAAGTTTAGTGTAGTTTAGTTTAGAGTTTTGCATCATCCATTTGTGTACTAGACAAGAATTCGTCCGATAATTTCTTATAGAATAGAATTATTAATTCAATCCGATTTATAATGATAAATAAATATCATCATTCAGCTAATGCATAAACTCCAACGCATTTTTTCGAGCTGAAATCTTATGTTCAAGGTATTTTGGTAAAACGATTGAATTTTATCATGGCAACAAATAAGAAACCGATAAATCCAACAAATTCCGCGCCAAAAACATACGGTAAACGTCCTGTTCCATTTCAATTTCCTGATAGTGAAGAAAAAATGTATATTGGATCAGAAGTGAGTCGAACATTATCAAACTACATGTTGTTCACAGTATTTTCTTTTTGTCTAACTTCAGGTTGGCAATTATTTGCGTCTATTTCGTGGAACACTTTATAAAAAATATCCATCGCTATGGCGTCGTCAAATATCATTAGACGAACGAAAATGGTTAATTGAACAAGGTAAATATGAAATATAGTTTTAAAAAAAAAACAATCGATTCAAATTTGTTTGCAGGTTGTTCTGAATCATCATTACCAACGAATTTAACTCTCCTACGTGCAACTGAAATTGAAGAAGTTCTCAATGGTAATGATGATAAATATCGTGCAACAACGATAAGTACAGAATCGACGACGACACGAATGTTTGTTGTTTAAAATTCAACTAAATCGATCGAATTTCATTTGATGTTTTGTTTTCGATTTTAGAGATAAAAATAAACGATCAAATTGGTCGTCAAATTATCCAACAAATTCACATTATCTCGATGCAGTACCATCGGCAACACCTATCAATCGAAATCGAACTGCAATACGAAAAAAACTGTTTCCTCTTTGGTGAGAAAAATAACTTTTCTCTATCAAAAACCGAAATTTGTATTTTGATTAATTAGTTTTGACCATCAAAATCCCGAAGCTGCACTTGACAATGCTCAACAAGATGAAGAACTCGTTCCTATTCGATTGGATATCGAACTCGATGGGCAAAAACTACGAGATACATTTACGTGGAATAAGAACGGTAGTCGAAAATTTCAGAAAAAAAATAAATTCTTTTTTTTGTTGGTTAATTAGAACGATTAATTACTCCGGAAATATTTGCTGAAATTCTCTGTGATGATTTAGATTTAAATATAGTTACATTTGTGCCAGCTATAGCTCAAGCTATTCGACAGCAACTCGAAGGACATCAACAAGATATTCAAGGAGAAAATTACGATCAACGAGTGTTGATTAAAGTTCGTTTTCGATGTCGAAATTGAATTCATTTCGAACGGTTCTATTTTAGTTAAACATTCATATTGGTAATGTAAGTTTGGTCGATCAATTCGAATGGGATATGTCAGATAAGCAGAATTCTCCTGAACAATTCGCCCGAATACTCGCTGCTGAATTAGGTAAATAGTTTAATTTTTTTTATTATAAATTAACTTTCTTTTATGAACACAGGTCTTGGCGGCGAATTTGTTACGGCGATTGCTTATAGTGTTCGTGGACAATTGAGTTGGCATCAGAAAACGTTCTCATACAGGTTTATATCGATGAAGAAAATTGAAATTGTTGAAATTTGTGTGTTTTTTTTTCAATTTTCCAGTGAAACACCATTACCATCTGTTGATTCACCTATGCGTACTTGCTCGGATATCGAACAGTATTGTCCATTTATAGAAACATTAACCGATGCCGAAATGGACAAGAAAATACGTGATCAAGATCGAAATACACGGTTCGACAGCTTTCGATCAACCAAATGCAATTCATATATATTTATTTTCAATCTTTTTAGACGTATGCGTCGATTAGCTAATACGGGTTCGACATGGTAGATCCAAATAAACAAACAAACAAATTAATTAATAAATGTAGTTTCTGTTTTGATTTCTTTAGTTGCTCTCTTTCTCTTTTTTTTCTCTTCGTAAAATAAATTGTTTTGCTTGAAATGCTAATAGAATAATATCAAAATAATAATCATCATCTTCTCGTTTTCAGAAAACGAACATTATAAATCATGGTTCTTCCGTCTAAATTAGCTAGTGATCTAAGTGAAACATCTCGTGTATTGAATTTAAAAGATCCCAATGTTCGTTCATTGATCTTATCATTGGGCACACGTGCATTAGCATTATTCGGTTCGATGGTTTGCAGTTATTTTCTCATTCGTTATGCATTAAAACATCTCGATCCAACGCATGAAGAAAAAAAACGTCAAAAAGAATTAGCCGATATTATTTCGAAAAAAATGAATCTACCCAAAGAACTTGTAAATAATTTCAATGAATATGAAATGTGTTTACTAGCTGATTTAATTAATCCAAATGAAATCAAAACTTCTTGGCAAGATATCGGTGGATTAGATCATATTATTGATAATATAAGACAAACAGTGATTTATCCATTACAACATCCAGAATTATTTCAACAATCGAAATTATTGAAATCGCCTAAAGGTGTTCTTTTATATGGACCACCGGGCTGTGGAAAAACAATGCTAGCAAAGGCTATTGCGAAAGAAGCAGGAGCAAATTTTATTAATCTTCAAGTAGAGAATTTCAAAAATAATCTCAAGAATTGTGATTTTTGTAAGAATGTTGTTTTAGGTCACGTCTTTACTAGATAAATGGTACGGTGAGTCGCAGAAACGAACGGCTGCTATATTTTCTCTTGCTCGAAAACTTCAGCCAACGATTATCTTCATCGACGAAATCGATTCATTCATGCGTACACGTCAAAATGATGATCACGAATGTACACGTATGGTTAAAACTCAATTCATGACTCTCTGGGACGGATTAGAAACGGATGATAGTGATCCAACATTGAATCGTATTTTAATCATTGGTGCAACTAATCGAGCACAAGATTTAGATGCAGCTATTCTTCGACGTTTGCCAACACGTTATCAAGTTCCATTGCCCGATCTAAGTCAACGAATAAATATTTTTCAATTGATTTTACTCAACGAACAACTCGATGCCGATGTTGATCTCGAACAATTAGCACAACAAACGATGAACTACACAGGCAGTGATATCAATGAAATCTGTCGACAAGCTGCTATGCAACGTATTGTTGAATTGTGTCATCAACAAATAACGAACGAAGAAAATGCCATAGCACAATTACGACCTATTCGACAAGCGGATTTTCTCGAAGCTTTGAGAAAAGTTCGAGATAGTCATCAACATCATCATCATTATCAAGCCTCGGAAAGACTCGTACTTGATTAATATATTTTTTTTTGTTGTTTGTCGTTTTTTCTTTCTAAATAAAATCTCCCCGTTTTCTATATCTATTCAATTTAAAAAAATAAACTCCTTTTCAGACTTAATCCTAAAAGGAATGGCCCAAACAACTGATAATGCACCGGCAACGAAACGATTTTCCCTATCATCATTAATACCAACACAATATATTGTTATTGGTTCAGTTGTTCTCATCGGTTTACTGAATATGTACAAAGGTTTATTCCGATTTTCATTTGGATTTCTTGGTGGTGTAGGAGTTGGTGCTTTTATGGGCTTTATTTTTGCTGATAGTCCTTTGGGACAATACATACTAAAACGACGCAACAAACCTCAACAAGTATAAACAAAATTAAAAAAGAAACAATTCTTCTTTTTATGTTTGTGATATTTTGAATATTTAATCTCGCAGTAGTAAAAATACAAGGATGAACCCTCCCGTCCGATTGATCTTTTTTGTTTTCAGATACAGATTTGCAATGGCAGTACCAGCAGGTGAAGGATTACAATCATTTCGAATTGGTCAACGAAAACGAATTGCTCTAGTCGCACATGATAACAAAAAAGCTGAATTACTCGAATGGGTCAAACGTAATCGAGATGAACTCGTCAAACACGAACTTCATGCAACAGGAACAACAGGTTCTATGATTGGAAAAGCATTAGGCATTACTGTTAATACATATAAATCAGGCCCATTAGGTGGTGATCAACAATTAGGTGCCAAAATAGCCGAACAATGCATCGACATGTTGATTTTTCTTGCCGATCCATTGGAAGCTCATCCGCATGATTCAGATGTTCGAGCATTAACACGTTTAGCCAGTGTCTGGAATATTCCGATGGCATGCAATATTTCAACAGCTGATTTTCTTCTCACTTCGCCTTATATGACAGGAACCTATGAACGAACAGTACCAACATTTGATCATTATTTAAAACGAGATATTCCAACTAGCAATCATTGAACTTTATCTCCTACCTAATTAGTCATCTCATCCCATATTTTTTTTATTTTAGTTGTTTACGTACTTCTCAAAAAAGATATTTTACACGAAATAAACTAGCGAAAATAATCAAATAAATATTCTTTACATTTCTTTGATTAAGACGCTTGTAGTTGTTCAATAGTGCTAACTAATACATAATTAATCCATGAATATAATTTGATTGATAGACGGATATTCTGTTCTACTATTATTCGATCGAACATATGGAAAAGATCGATTCGATGTGTGATGAGATGATGATGATGTGAAAGTATATGCCATTTGTATTGGTTAACCATAGGTCCAATGGTTATATCAAAAGCATAATGGCATAAGAACGAACGAATGACTAAAAATTCTCTTTCAAAATGGTTGTTGCCTTCTTCTTTTTCTTTCTTTCCGTTTGGTTTGCGTGCTAAATCGTTTCTCTATAATAAACACATATTTTTTTCAGATCGAATGCTGTTTATCTTAAAATAAATCATCGATACAGATTGATTTTTATCTTGATTAGTATATTTTCTCAAACCAAAAAAAAAGACGCAAGAAGAAGAAGAAGATAGATGGCAGATAATTCATCAATCGTCGAAACCAAAACGCTCGATGATTTCTATTCGAATATTCTATCGAAAGATGCAACAACACGTTTAGATTGTTTCATTCAACTTGAAAACTATCTTTTAAATGAAAATAATTCGATCTATTGTGAAGATCTAACAAGTTTTATTAATGGATTAATTAAATGGATTGAATCAAGCAATTATCGAGTAAGACATTTCTGTCAACTAGAATTATGTCATATTAATGCACACGAAATCTAGATATCTCAAAATGGTCTTCGACTAGTTCAATTATTTATTCAACGATTAGATGCATATGAATTTGAAACGTTTCTTGACAATGGTTCGTCAAATTAAATTTGATAACAAACGATTAGCTTTTGTTTTTCTTGCTTTTTAGTCGTATCAGTAACAGTCGATCGGTTAGGCGATGGAAAAGATCAAGTAAATAGAAGAAAACTAAACAGATAAATAAATAATCTCGTTCAAATTCAATTAAGGTTCGAGAAGCAGCAAGTGATGTTTTGATTAAACTAATGAAAAAGTATACGCCACAGGTTAGGACTCATTTTTAAATAAATCATTAATGAAATAGAATTTCTTTCTAGCGTATTTGGGAGCTTATGCAAACATTATCCCTTGAACATAAACAATTTCGTATAAAAGAAGAAGTTCAACGATTATTAGTTCGCTCATTAAACGAGTAAGTCGGTTTTTTTTCTTCGTCTCTCTGCTACCTCAATTAACACAAATGCTTGTTTTAAAATATATCGATTTAATTTTGAAGTCTATGAGCGTAAACGTTGCTCGTCAGTTTTAATATAAAAACAACCGGAAGACAAGGTTTTTTAATTGTTAGCGTAAAAAAGAAAAGAAAAAAGAATAAACTTCATTTTTTTTCTTGTCATCTGACATTTCAAACAAAGAATATACACGGTGTATGACGTGACGATGCTTCTAATCAGTGTTTCAAATAACTTCGGCATTTTCTCTATTTGCTGTATCCTAATAGAAATAGTAATCAATTTCTCTAGTTTTGTTTATTATTCTATCGTTTGTCAGGAGTTTAGTTTATAAAAAAAGAAAAAGCTCGAACAGTAAACAAATAAATCTGTGTATATATGATTTCTTTCTGAACGATTGTTGGCTGCACTCCTCGTTTTTGCGAGACAGTTTTCTATGTGTGTGTGTCGACGTCCTTCTGTCTTTTATAATTAAAAAGATGCTTTTGGTAGAAAGAAAACAGAAAGCGCAAGAGAGAGGAAAAAAACGAAGAGGAAGAAACAAAATGCACGAACAGCTGCCCGACGGTCAACGACCGTGAGTGGCAACGCACAGCACCATCAGTAACATCGCAGAATGAGAAAAAACGCGAGTCTATTCGTACATATACATCCACTACAGACACATAAAAAACGGTCCTTTTTTTTGCTCTTCTTCATTTTCTTTTGTTTCTTTCCTCTATCCCTCTTTCTCTCTCTCTCTCGTGCTTTCTTTTTCTATCATAAATACAAACTATAGAGTCGAATCTCATTCCTAAAGATCATTCTATTGATGATAACACAAACAACAACTAGTACAATGTTAACGAATCAACCGAAAACATTAATGAATAAACATTATTCGATATCCGAGTAAGTTCATTATTCACGCCTAATCATCCTTTTCTCATGAATTTAATAAAATCAAACTGAGTAGCGACAAAAAGAACGATTTTTTTCTTCTTTCTTTCTTTCTAAATACACGCTTAGTCATCATGTAAAGGAACAGAAAATGTAATCTGTAATATCCATCGGTAGACACGTTTTCTCAATGGATACTCTTGTTGTATTAATGGTCCATTTGTAGATGGAGATTGTTTATTCATTAATGGATTTTTTTTTCAAGCAATATGAATAATACATGTATATCGTAACTATGGGATACCTTGACTTTTAGTTGTTCGTTCGAATAGAAAGATACAATAATCTATCATGAAAGACAGTGCATAATAATGTATAAAGCAATAAGATATGAATATAATATGCTCGTTAGAATAGTTCTTACGCAAGAAAGAAATGACATATCTCTTTTTCTCTCGTTAACGATCACCATCACTATGGCTATCGTCACTATCTATCTTGTCTAAGCGAGTGTTACTATTGTTATTGTCATCGAAAGGATTAGAGATGTTTTCTTTGAATGTTTGTATTTACGTGCATTCTTTCTCTCTCTTCTTTTGATATCTGTTGACAACTGTTAGTCAATCGATACATAAAACGCAGGTGATCTGGCCATTTAAACATTCATTGTGATAGTAAATAGTAAAGATAATAAAACAAAACAGGATTAGACGATTTTCATTGTTAGCAGTTTTGTCTCGTCGATATGAGACGAACTCATTCAACACAGATTATCAATGATAGGTATGCGAACTCGAAAGCTTGAGAAAGATTTTTTTTTCGTTAATTCAAAGAATTTTAACGAGTAAAAAATTTCTTGTTTTTTTTTTCTTCAATCGCGATTAGGTTTGGTGCATCGACAATTCAATTGAATAAACTCGTTCCTCTCATATGTAAACTTGTGTCTGATTCCAATGGAACGGTAAATATTTAACTTGAATTTTGTTTGCTTGACTCGTAAAATGAATCATATTCAAAATAGGTTCGTCAACAAGCTATTGACACTCTAGTAGAAATTTATCGTCATGTTGGTGAAAAAGTTCGTGGTGATATAGCCAAACGAGACATCCCCGAAGCCAAGTAAATGTTCAATATGTTTCTTTTATCTAACCTTATTTATTCTTGTTGTTAAGATTAAAACAACTCTACGATAAATTCGACGATGTCGTTGCAAGTGGTCGAATGATTGCCAAAATGTCTGACGCAACAGATGCTAGTGCTTCATCTTCTCTCACAAACGGTAAGATGAATAAACAAATTTCAATGAGATTAGACCTATTTTTCGATGCCATAAAATCGTCCGTCTGTCAAGGCATATCCGCACATACACACGTGTGTACATAAAATACATTCATCCATCCTCTTTCATTGTCGGCGCTTTTTTTTTCCTTTAGTACTATTACTCCTTCCTTTTTTTTCTTCTTCGTTCAAACGCCTTCTATGTATATGTGACAAATAGGAAAAAAAGAAGAAAAAGAGAGAGAGAGAGAGAAAAAAAAAGAGTATGCGTAATATATGCGTCAAGTGATGTTCGATCGATTTGAGTAGTTGTGTGAATAGAGAGGTGACCTGACAAGGGTCGTTCATGTAGTTTTCTTTTCTTCTCCTTTGTCGTCAACGTCTTTTACCATATTGCTGACCGTTAATCGAAATGGAAGATCATATTTACATTGTATTAACTCAGTCATCAGCTTCATCGAAGGTGTAAGGTGTATGCATATGCGTTTTATGTATGTTCATCATTCGATGTAAGATATAAACGAAGATAACTTGATCGTGACACAAGAAAAATTTGAATACGTAGGAAAAAAAATCGAGTATATATGTACGAAAGACACGTTCGTGTATAAATACGTATATATATATATATATATCTACCATCCGACACCCTCGTTCGTACTTGAACGTCGCAAAACTACAACAGACGAAGAAGAAGAAAAAAAACCGTTCTTTTTATGGATCCTTCTTTATTGGAACAATTTCTTGGTCCATCATCAACTCAATTTCAATTATCACCATTAAATGAAGATGAGAATGATGAGTTACGTCCATTAGTTACAACGGGTTTTCAACGACTAAGTTTGACAAGAAAATCATTGCCAGGTAATAATTGCATATATATACATACAAGGTCAAATCGATTCATTCACACATATGTATAGGTTTCAATTACCTTTTCATATGAATTCCTTCAAAAAAAAAGATCTATTAGCACTTGATATGTCTTCGATATATGTATATAGTAAACAGAATGATTAATAGTAAATTTTTCGTGTTTAATCGAGTCGAGTAATTGATAAGACTATAATTAAGATATTGACAATGTAAGAAAAACATATTGAATGAAATTTGATTGTTTTGCTATCGAACCTGTCGAGATACTTTATGATTGATCTCTTTTCATTCCGTATGTTGAATGTTCAACTTTGGTTTGTTCTTTTTTATAGTTCAATTTCTTCTCGTCTCTCTTCACTCGTTTTTCTTCTTCTTCTTCTTTCTCTCTTCCTTTCGGCGTCATTTTCAATCATATCGACTCGTAATCGTTTTTTTTGTTGAACTTATCAATTGATCGCTTCATTTTTTTTTCTTCTTTCTTATGTGTGAGAGTATATATATATATGTACACAGTTTTGAAAATAGTTCACCAATTCAAGTTATGACAAAAGAGATGTGCGATGTGTATGTTTAACTCTCATTGATATTTAAACTTTCTTCACACAAACATTTGCGTCTAAGAGAAGAGAAAAAAAGCCGTAAGATCACATTCTACAGATGGTGCCGATTGCGGACGGAATGTTTTTGGCTAGTAAACCTCGTAAGAAATGTCCTTTTGTTGAAATCAATATGTTATTAATAGAATGAAAGAAATGTTTACTAACTAATTTCTTCGTTTAGCTCGACCAAAACCATCTTCAGCAACAGCCAAATCTCGATTGAATGCGGATAATGGTACTTTATCTCGTTCTCGGCCAGGTATCCCGTCCCGAACTCCAACAATTCCTGCCTCAGCAGGTAAGAATAGCTCAGACAGCTAATCGAATCGGTTTATATATATATATACTATTAAAACTCAAGGAGATATAGAAACAGATGTAGAAAAAAATACTTCGACAATCACACGTCGTTCACGATCTTCATCGGGCATACCACGTCCGTATACATCAATAGGAGGTATTGATCGCTTTTTCGTGTCTTGTATCACCTCTCCTACATATATATATATTTATCATTAATCAATCTCAGCTGTTGTTATACATATTGTCGTTTTTATATCTGCACCAGTCGTTTCTTCTTTCTTTTCTTCTTCTTTTTGCATCCTATGACATACATAGACGTATATATATATCTCGATGTCTGCTTGTGTGTGCGCGTGTTATTGTTTCGCTAAGTCACATTATTCATTTTTTTGTGCACACACACATACGCGCACATATATATTTCTCCATTGTTGATGACGTAAGACTTGATCATGAACCGCAAACCGATTCGTAGTACATCAAGTAGAATGAAAAAAAAAGATAATAAATAAATAAATCAAAGTTCACACACTTGATGTGTTCGTTTTGTTTTAGCTGCGGCCAGTGGTGCTGTCGATGAAGGCATTTTCGAAGATGCATTCAATTCTTCTCATGCAATACCAGTAAATTGACTCGATTCTTTGACGTTTATTATTCGATCGAAACCAATCGATTTTGTTTTAGCTTTCATCAGGCAAAGATGTTGAAAATCAATTAACAAGTATTCGAGATATTCTTGCTGATACGAATAATGATTGGGAAAAACGTGTTGAAGCTGTAAGAAAACAATGAGAGAGAGAGAAAAATCATTCCTACGTATGATTTATTTTTAGCTTCGACGTTTACGTTCAGTCATAGCCGGTGGTGCCGATCAATACGATGAGTTCTACCGAGCTCTTCGTCAACTTGATCTACCATTAGTCGCTACAGTTAAAGATTTACGTTCACAAATCGTTCGAGAAGCTTGCATTACATTAGCATTCATGTCTGTACGTTTAACAAATCGTTTCGAACGTACAGCTGAAGGTATTATACCAGCAATGGTAAATCTCATACAAAATAGCGCCAAAGTTATTGCCACAAGTGGTACTATTGGAATGCGATATATTGTTAGTCATACTCAAGCAAGTAAATTAGTACCATTGATCTTATCCGGAACGGAATCGAAATCGAAAGAAATTCGAAGGTTTGTAAAACCTTTTGTCTTTTCTTCTTCTTGTTGTTGTTGTTGCCGTAAGATAAGAGATAAAATATTTTTTGTATGATTAGACATACGTATGAATTACTGGTGGTAATGTTATCGCAATGGGATTATGTTTATTTGGATAAACATGGTCAATTGATACATAATGCGATAAAGAAGGGCTTATCCGATGCTGATGCTGAAGCGAGATCGTACTCTCGAAAAGCATTTGGATTTTTCCGTGATCATTTTTCATTATTAGCCGATGCTCTACTGGCTTCGCTTGATGCTTCGAAAAAGAAAACTCTCTTGGTTAGTTGCAACGAATAAAACGTTGCGTTATTTTTTTTCCTAAAAAATTCTCAACGAGTTTTTTGTTCATTATGCTTTTTTTTTCTTTTATTTATCAATAAATTAGGGTGAAATGAGTAATTCATCAAGTACACATTCGTTAGCCAGTACGGGTACTTCAAGAATCCGTTCAGTCAAAGAGTAAGACGTTTTCGTTTTTACAATTGACACACATTGTTTATGTTTGTAGTGCAACACCGAGACAAGCTCGAGCGTTGATGAACGGTAAAATGATTTTGTTTTTAAGAAAAAAAAAATGAAAATTTTCATTTAGATAAACATCAATCACCAGGCGCTTTAGCACGATCATCAAGTGCAAATGAATTAGCATTACGACGCAAGAATAATTTAATTACGCCAACAATTCAATCGACAGCAGGTAGATTTCGATTTTACCATCGGATTTATTGTGTAAAAACAAAAAAAATTCGAAGGTCGACCACGTTTTCTTGCTCAATCAGCAGCCATGCCAACAATGTCGAAATCATCGACGAAAACCAATCGTTCAAATCATACCGTATCTCAATCTCAACCTGGCAGTCGTTCGACATCACCAAATTCATTGAAATCATCTCATTATCTTTCGCCAGCATTACGTACGCCGACAAATGCTCGATCACGAATTCCAATTGGTTCAAGTGGCGGATCGAGAATTTCAAGTCGAGAATCGAGTCCAGGACGAACACGTAAGCGTTCATCTTTCGTCTTTGACGCCTAAGTTTTAAGCAAAAAAAACATAAAACTAAAATGAGAATTATCTGAATATTTTTTCAGCGGTGTCGGCTAGCGCTGGAGCTAGACGTCGATTTGCACGTAAGTTTTCGTAGTTGTATCTGTTTAGTTGTTTTGTAGCCACTTCTTGACTAGATATTTTATTCGATCAGAAAAATGAATATGAAATCATCTGTTTTTAGGACCTTTTGGATATCGAGCACCGGGTAGTGATTATGGTGGTCGAATTGCTGGTGCTTGGGGTGCTGATAGTGGTGATGATGCGTCAGAAACATCGAGTATCTGTTCGGAACGAGCTCTTGAAGTAAATATTCTTTCATAAAAATCAATTAGTGTTCGAATAAATCGATGTGCTCTTTTGTAGGATATTGCTGATATTATCCGTCGAATGCAAAGCAATGAATGGGTCGAACGTAAAGATAGTTTAGCTGGTTTATATCATATGATTCGATCGGGACGTGTTTTCAGGTATTAATAAGCAAAATAAAATCTTCAACAATTATTTATTTTATTTGATTTTAGTCCACATGAATTAAAACGGTTAACTGATTTACTAACCAAACGTTTCTATGATCCACATTCCCAAGTTTTTACGGCATTTCTTGATGTTCTACCTGAATTTGTTACTGCCTATAAACGTGAATTAAACGAATGGTTATATACACTCTTGACTCGTTTGTTAATTCGTTTGGGTTCACCTGATCTACTTGATTCTGTAAATAAGAAATTAAAAACTTGTTTATCTATTGTGAATACATCGTTCGATGTTCATGCTCAATTTACTGTTCTTATTCGTTTTATCAATGATAATTCATCAGCACCATCAGTCAAAGCCAAAGAAATACTTTTAAAATATTTACAGCAAATCATTCAACAAATGGAACCTGTTGATATAGCTAATAATGCTGATATTCGTATTGCTCTATCGAAAATACTCAATTGGTCCAACGAACCAAAAAGTCTCGAAATGCGAAAGGTAGAAAACGAATGTTTCGATCGAAACACGTCGTCATTTCAATCGATTTTTTTCTTCAGGCTGCACAAGGTGTTGTTCTTGCATTTCATAATCTTAATCGACCGGAATTTACTCTCATGCTAACAGCACTACCACCGACTTATCAAGTAGACAAATGATCTATCCGAATTCCGATTTGATTGTCAATCTAAATTTGTTTAGGATGCTGCAGCTAAAATCCTTCGATCGACAAATGAAATGCACACGTCAATGCATGATAATAAGTAAATATTGCGAGTCGATAATTGATTATTTAAACTCGATTTCATCTTTGTCTAGACTTGATTTTCTTCAACGATCGATTCATTCGGATATCCCCACGCCATCCTACGCATCCGACATGAGAATTCTTATGGAAAATATGCAAGCTTTGAATATTAATCATCGACAAGATGATTATTTATTGTCAAGTTCAAGTTCACTGAAAGATAGTGGCTTTCAAGGTAGATTGTCTGCGATAACGAAAAAACAAGACCTAATTAAATTTTTAATTATTATTTTATCTTTTAGATCTCCGTTCGAATTATACTCCGCAAACATATCGTTCGAATCAATCACAGAGCAATGCTACGGAATCGTCAGATGTTCGTTGAAAATACTTTTTGCATGTAGAATTCATTTTCAATCATGTGTTCTTCTATTTTTCTAGAGTATTCTCGATGCTGCTGATCGACCAGCTGCAATTGATATCGCTTTGAACATGGCGAATCAACAAACCTTAGGCAAAGAACAACGTCAACATGCATTGCGTTGTATTTTAAAATTTTCCAAATTAAAAGATCAGGAAACATGGTCATTAGCATTTAGCAAAACATTAAATATTCTCACACAAATTCTCGATAATGAACAAGAAGATACTCTCTACAAAATCTATAGTCTTCGTATAATCAGAGAATTATTAACACATCATACGAATTTATTTCTTAATTATATTGAATTGACTATATTTCGAATATTAAAAGCACAGAGTGATACAGAAAGTGAAGTAAGATTTGTTTTTTTTTTCAAAAGAAAAAAATAGTTGATATATTTTGTTTTCATTTGAAAAGATTACTCGTTCAGCTGAACAAGCCGCACATGCAGCAGCTGAATATCTACCTGCAGAAAATACTGTCCGAGTACTTAAACCAATTATTGATCAAGCGAAATATCCTATGAATCAATCAGCTATTGCTATGTTACAAAAAACAATTGAACTTATGAATAAAGATACTTGTACGACATTAATGCCGGAAATAATTCCGTCACTTTTAACGGTAAGCTTTTAATTTTTTAATAATACAGCAAAACGAAACGACACTAACCTATCGAATAACTAAAGATTTGGAATAGATATTGTACTAATCTACATGAGAGAAATAGCGTAAGATGCTCAGTGATTGATTGCTCGATGAAAATTTGATTTTGATTGAAAAATAAATGTTCTCTTCTTTTTTGTTCTAGTCATGGGATAGTGAAACATCGAGTGTACGAAAAGCAGCAGTTTTCTGTTTGGTTTCAATTTATCTCGTAGTTGGTGATAGTCTTCGTTTACATTTACATAAATTAAGTGCAAGCAAGGTAAGACAATAAACAATTCGACTCACATTTAATAGGACAAAAAAAAATCATAAATATCGTCTAGTCACATTTTTCTATCAAAGTCTTGGTAAGATGATCGAGTCATTTACGAGATTCTCTTATTTTTTGCTGCTTAAAATTTGATTTCGAAAGAAAAATTTTTTACTCATTCATTTTGTTTTTCTAATTTTAGCTTAAATTATTAAATGTTTACATTTCCAAAGCTCAACAACAAACAAGCAATACAAGCAATTTAGAAAAATCGTCAACATTAAATGGAAATAGCATGAAAATCTAAACTTATTCGTCCTCTTTCGTTCTTTTTTGTACATAGAGAATTAGACTTTTTACCCTTATGCTTAACTTAAATATGCTTGTCTATGTATGTGTGAAAATCGAAACAAAACATATGTGAATGAAGATAATAATGATCTTTTCTTTCTTTATCTGTCGTTATGAGTAGTTTATTATCAATGTAGAAATTAGATCATTATTAAAACTCATCTTGTTCGATTTACTGTTGTTCTTGTTGTTGCTGTTTGTTGTATGTTCTTCAACTTCTATTTACAAAAAAAAAACGCATATTTTTTTTCTCTTCTTATTCTTTCACTCTTGTGTTTTTTCTTCTTCTTGAACAACTATATATATAAAAAAAGAAAACAAACGAACAAGCAAATATTTAAAAAAAAAAGGCCTAGAGTAAATTATCTAATATGAAAATTCCTTTGTTTTGATTTATTAGTCTTTTTATAAACATCGATAAAGAGAGAGAGTTGAACCTTCGGGTATTCCAAGCGAATGAAGCGAACAAAATTGATGACAATCAAGACGTTGTTGACCGTAGCATAACATCATTTCATACTGTGGAATGCATAGAGCACGTTGTAAACCATAGAGTATATCGAGTATACGTGCATCACTATCGCTACGTATTCGAACTTCGTAACAGCAACCTTCGTATGATACGTAAACGATAGTCGATTGAGAATCAGTCTTTGTGGATTGTTGTTGTTGATGAGTTGATGAATTTGGCATAAAAATTCGACTGCTTTGTTTTAGTTAATAAAGAAAAAAAAAAATAAAATCGTAATTGTAGGCGGGTGATAATTAGTTATTTGATTTGTAAAATCCGAAACAGATCGAATTGGCGCTTGATTTAACTTGCAGAAGTACAAGCATCTGTTTTATTAATGTGCCGGTTAATTTATTAAACATATAGATATATATGTAAGCATGATTTCTGACAAATAGGTTGAATCAACAAGACAAAAGATTCATTAAAATTCTTTTTTAATTATCAAATAATCAGAGTATTAACAACGCATGATCTATCTGGAATAACGATCAAAAAAATATCAGAAAATCGTTTTTCTAATGAAGAAATAAACAACTACTATGAATCAAATTGTTAATCAATGAAGCAAACTTGACAATGACCGAGTAGATCCTCCCGTATATACATATGCCTACGCAATCTAGAGAGAGAAACGTTGATTCAAATCAATAAACAATTCGAATGATTACAAAATCTGTTCAATAGATAATAAATTAATCTCCACAAGGTAAGATGAATATGTTTAGCGTGTATCATCATAATCTTATTTTTTCTGCATGATAAAATGACTTTGATAGACACAGTCATCATATTTATAGTCTGCTAGTTTCTTTTGAAGAAGTTGCTTCTCGTTTTTCGAATAATTAAACGTTATTTTAAGAACTAAATAAACAAAATTAACTCTAGTCTTCGCATGAAAGTTCGTTGAACTTATTAAATACTTCTGTTTCGTTCAATCCGATAGTTATTGACCTGAAAATTATGAATTATCAATACAGATGGATCAATGAAGAAGAAAAAGAGGGCTTTTATCAAAAATGGAAACTAAGAAGCAACAGGCGAAAAAAGAAATAGAGAGACAGAGAGACAGAGAGAGAATCATAGAAGAAAATCTCTCGTTTCTCATTCTCTGGAGATTTTCTTTTGACTATTCATTTACCTTACATACGAGCATAGAAATACAAGCTTGTCTAATTTTCCGAATCATCTTTTATATTTGATTTTCAAAGATATCTTTTTTCGAGCAGTACAATCCTTCATATATATCAATATGATATAATCTAATCCGAAGTAAACGAGAAAGTACTTGCGTATTTGTTCTGATTCTTTCGTTCGTTCCTTTTTTTTTTATTCTATCGAGATCAATATTCTGACGGACTCGTTTCAGATTCATCGTAACTCCGTATTTGATCATCTCGATTTCTTTTTTTCATCATCATCATCTTCTTTTTCTTCATTGTCAATCAATAAACATGAAGCTTTACATTTTCTTCGTTGCCATTTTCATGCTTTTGGTACAAACATTCTTCATTCAAGCGACGCCGCTCACGCAGAGCTTTTCTGATAATAACAATCTTAAACGGTAAGTCAAAATCATAAAAAATATATTCGAGACCACCTACGTATTTACGTTCAACGAAAGTTCCGTTTCGATTCATTGTCACAGTGTATTTCCGTTCAATGACATAGTCGCTTTCCTTTTGTTCTCTTTTTCTTTCTTACTTTAATCTAAACTGTCATATACATTTACCGAATCCTCATATCGCCTGCTTATTATTTTATAATCGAATCTTTGTTTCTTCCTTCTCTCTTTCTATATATGTATCCGTATGTGTTGCTTTATTAGACTTAAAAGGATTGAGACGCTTGTAGCGAGTTCAAAAAATATAATGACGTGATCAATTGATTGGTGTGCTTAACTAGTCTCTCAACTCGTAAATCATGAGCAATTCTCTATTTACATAGAAAAAACGTCTATTTTGACACAAACGAATGTTTCGACCTGATTTCAATGAAATTTTTGCTATCAACTAGATAGAAAACAAGAAAACAAATAGGATATATCCGTTTGTATAATTTGATTCATTTAAATTCCTTCGAAAGAAGACAAAGAAAAAACTTTATTATTCAAATAATATTGTATTGACACACGGAAATAAATGTCATTAAAGATAATTTTTTTAAACAATGCCGTTCGAAAAGAAATAAGAAACGATACATTGCCTTGTCAAATAAACAGATAGACTAGAGAAAAATAAAATCGAACGGAAAAACTTTCTATTGACTTCGACGTTATTATTTAAATGAATGTTTATTGTTCATTATGTATGTACATTTTTCTTTTCTCTCGTGTAGAATGAGCAGTGCATGGGGCAAACGTATGTCGTCAGCTTGGGGAAAACGTATGTCATCAGCCTGGGGAAAACGATCTGATATCGACGATGATTATAGTAATCAGCTTCTTCGAGAACTTTTCTATCAGGCTCATTTAAACAAATACGATTATCCACGATATCCAATAGACACTGATGGTAAGTCGGATTTCAGAAGAAAACAAAGCTGTTGCTATTATTATTCGTTTATTTTTAGTTATTGAACAATATTTAGCACAACGCACAATTGCAAACAACGACGATGAATCAGCTTCGCAAAATTCATCATAAATTACATCCAACATATTATCCTCTATAAACTAATTACTCTATTTTTGCCTTTGCTTTTTCTTTTATTTCATATCTTACAGAATTGATGTAAAAAAAATCGTTTGATTTGCCAGAAATGAAAACTAAGTTCTTCAGAAAGAGACAAAAAAAAATCTCAAATATCTATTTTCGTTTTGATTGAATTAATTCGATGAAATTTCTATCGAAAAAGCTCATGATTGACACGCAATATATTTTATCTATTTGAAATGCCTATTAAATTTAATAAAAATATTTAAAAAAAAACAACAAAAGGACATTTCTATTGCGACTTTTCCTTTTATTTCTCTCGAGAAAATTAATCGGATCTTATTTTTAAACCGATCTTACAATTAAGAATTTTTATTTTCGATGAATGACTCGGAAATCATTGTCTGCAATAGGCTTTATTATTTCTTGTCAGGATTTATAAAGAAACAAAGATGTAAACGGAAGGGGGTTCCTAATGCAAATCTCTTCGCATATCATGAATAAGAAAAAAAGGCGATAAGTTCAAATTCGTTTCAAACAGTATCAAAAAAAAACAAAGAGAATATCCCAAATACAATATAATGAAAAACAAACTATTCGGTTCAATATCCCTAAAATATTTATGAACAGAAAAAGAAAATTGTATACAAGCTAATAGTTCGATATCGCACGCAGAGAAGTCATCTTGGTCTCACCATAATCCTAGATAAGAAAAAAAAAGAAATAGAAGAGAAGTTAAGTTGTTGTTGATGAATGAATTCACCTTTTGATTGACCACCTGGTGGTTGATGAATACGAGTATTTTTGCGAACAACATCTCCATCGTCCCATTGTGCGCCTGGAAGAAAGAAGTATCGATTTTATTGAATTATTTAGCGGAAAAAATAGCTTCTTTATCCTTGCCTGACAATGTAAAACTCGAATCGAATAAATTTCGTACTCCTATAATAAAAATGTATTCGTGCAAAACAAAAATGAAATCGATTGACGAATGTGAATTTACCAGCACGTGTTGCTGGCCGATTATGGAAACCACTAATTGTTGGCTCATTGGTCTGTTGTTTGCCGTGATTTTTTGGATTTATTTTCGAACTTCCACTCGAAGAAACGGTTTGATCCGAGTGAATAACCTCGCCTGAATACGGTTCTCGTTCGATTTTTTGTTGTTTGAAAAACTAAAATAATTATATTCGAATACGAAATTCTTTTTTGTATCAATGGTTTCAATCTTACTTGTTCACGTTTAGTCAATTTTTGATAAATATAATCATTGAAACATGCAGTTTCAATATAATTACCCGAACCTTGTCCTGCACTCAACTGCGTAAATTCATAAAATAAAATTCGATGTAAAACAAAGAATTTCTACAAACTTCGCCATTCTCGTAAACAACTCTACCAGCAACGATAGTCATAATCGGTAAACCACGGCATTGAAAACCTTCGAAGATATTAAAATCACATACTTGAGTATGTGATGTTGCCGAAATGGTTTTCGTTGCATTTGGATCCCAGATAACGCAATCACCATCCGAACCAACAGCTATTCGACCTTTTTTCGGATAGAGATTGTAAATGCGTGCAGCATTGGAACTCGTCACAGCAACAAATTGATTTACATCAAGTTTGCCAGTCTCGACACCTTTTGTCCAAACAATTGATAGACGATCTTCGATACCGTTGACACCATTTGGTATCTAAAGGAAAAGATTTTCTTTGAAATGATTAAATCCATCGAGATATTCTACCTTTCGAAAATCATCTTTTCCTAGAGCTTTTTGATTTGCATTGAACGCACAATGATCAGTGCCTGTTGCCGATAATGAACCACTAGAAGAAGAAGAAAAATATGGTTACAATTGGTTTTGATATCTACTTGGCTAAAAGATCCATAAGATACGGTCCGGTCGATGCATCATCTCGAATCGGCGGTGATGTGACAAAAGCAGCCGCATGTCGCCAATTTTTATGAAAATATTGTGATCCATCTGCGGCCAAACTTGCAGCTATTGGCTCGCCATAAACAATTTGACCTAATTCATGAATCGTTCGTAAATCACGATCGAATTGTTGAGTTATTCGTACCTTTTAATCGAGCTTCTTGAATTTTATCAGCTGCTGCTTTACTCATCACATTGACAACATAAAGTGGACAACTATTTTAAAAAAATACAAGATGACAACTGTTTTCTTTTCTCGACAACGTGCGTGCTTACCGAGCTTGTTCAGCTATCATAATTGCTCGATTTGTTGCTTCAGCTTCGAGCTAAAACGTTAGCATTTAAAAACAGATCAATTCATCGGCATGAATCATTACTTTTTCCGGACGACTTAGAAGATGCCCTTCAGGTCCTGTTATACCCATATTCGATAATTCCTTTTCTAATTCTTTTATAACAGATCCATTTTCAGCATGAACCATAGCAATCGCACCAAGCTCACGACATTTTGCAAATACATGAAAAAGTTCGTCATCTTTCAACATACATGTATCTGAGTAGGCCATAGAGACTTTAAATGAATTGACACCTGAAATATTGATTCATTCATTATTAATTAGTTATACAGTCTCAATGCTTATGAAACCTTTTTCTTTTGTCAAAATTTCCATTTCTTTGGCTACTTGATCGTTCCAGTGCGTGATAGTGACATGTAATCCATAATCACAACAAACTTTTGTATCAGCTCGTTCACGCCATTGTCTATATGCTTCGACGAGCGACTGCTCGTTCGTTGGAACAACAAAATCAACTAGATTATTGTAAACAAAAGAAAAGAATTCAATAGCAATTTGAATTTCATCAAAGTAAATCCTCTATCTATTAAACATTAGTCATCTCAATCATTCGATTTGTCTTTTTCTTTTCCTTTTTTTTATTACATTGAAAGTATTGATTAGATCTCTAGGCCGATCTAAATGTCTTTTTCTATTACATCACATCACGGTTACCATCAATCTAACTGAAGAAAAAGAAGAAGAGGAGAACGTCGTGATGCAATCCTATTCTTTCACGTTTTTCTCCCTCTCTCTTTTCCTCCTTTCGAACAAATTAATAAACGGCAATAGTGATTGAATGAATACAAAGAAACAGAAGTACGAAAAAATGAAAGAATCATGGACAGTTAATCACTTTGTTTGGGTTAAGACATAGCAGCAGTCGCAATAAAAAGAAACGAAGAAAAAAATGACCATACTATACGTAACTGATCTGATCAATATGCAAGAACTGAATGAAACTGCTAATGATAGCATATACACGTATGTATTTCTATTTATTATACGCGAAAAACTGATTGAAGAGATAGAATACTCAAGAGTAGTTTGATATACCCTTTCATCGATAGTATGTCCAATCAGTTAGGTACAGAGATGGATGGTGAACGATGAATATCATCTTTTTTTTATCAGCTGTCGCCTTATTTTATGACATCATCATCGTCATTATGATGGACGATGATGTCGTTTCAATCGGTATGCAATATACATATGCGTATATATGCATATATTGTATGAAAACAGATTCAGTCGTTCTCTATTGTCATTAAAAATATGCTATCTTTCTCGTTCGTCATTATATATTGAATATGGGAAGTTAGTTCAATAGGTCAGGTGAACAAGAGAGAAAAATGTAAAAAGACGAAGTCGAAGAAGGAGAGGGAGAAGGAGAAAAACGCATTTTTTTATACATTGATTTGACCATTTGATTATTAACACAGTCAGAAGCAGAAAAAAAAACATCAAGTTCATTCTTTTTCCTCTTCCATTCTTTCACGTTTTTTTCTTCTTCTTCTTTATTCACACCAAACACTTGCTAATGAAACATCTGATACTTAGTTCGATAAATTTTTCTCATTGCTTAGATATGCTATGACTGAAATCATCTTCGTTATTATTGGTATTATAGTTGCAACAGGTTTGTTACTTGGTTCAATAATAACCACCTATTGTTATTGTAAACGATACAAACAAAATCGATTAACTGAAAATGCTCAATCAATCAAACAACAACGTGAAGAAGATTATCTACATTCGGTGATTATTAATCAACATATAGCTAGACATCTTCGACCAAATTCAGCTGTTTCATTTATTAGTAACAACTATCACAATGAAATGACATTAATCGCACCTCCACGTCGATTAGCTCTCTTAGAACAACAACAAAAACAGCACGATCCAGCTGTATTAGTCATTGAAAATCCAATTCTATCGTCTTCATCCAATCATACGACTTATCAACGAACGCCTTCAATACAAACATTTGTCTATGAAAATCCAACTCTCGAATTAGGTGAATCAACGACAACATCTACTGTAGTCTTGTCTTAGATACTTACGAATGGTTGTTGTACCGCCGGCAAGAGCTGCTCTCGTGCCTGTATAGAAATCATCAGCTGTTCTTGTACCCATAAAATTCAATTCCAAATGTGTGTTTGTATCGATACCTCCTGAGAAAAATTTATATTATGTATAAATAAATGTCTATGTATTACCTGGCATGACTAATTTGCCTGCAGCATCGATAGTTTTCGTGCCACCAGGAACAATCAAATTGAGTCCAACTTGTCTAACAGAGTAAAAGAAAGAAGAGGATTACGTGTTATTAAGAGTGAAAAATGATAATGTCATACTTAATAACTCCTTCTTCAATAAAAATGTCAGCGATTGTCGTTCCATCATCGTTGACCACGCGACCACCTTTAATTAACAAACGTTGATTTGCAGTCTATTTAAAAAAAGCAACAGAGGAAACGACAATAAATTATGTTCAAAATGATTCGATAGTAAAAACTATGGATAAGAGTCGGATGTTTTTCTTCTCACCACAAGATGATTTCTGTTAAATTTCGAAACAGATACACCTAATGGCGCATTCGAATCGTGATAATTTGTTCGAACGACAAAGTCTGGTTTCGTTTTTGATGATGCATCTTGTTTGCCGGATGTAGTCGAAGATTTGATTTCGTCTTTCGGAACAACAATTTTAGCTTTGGGAGACGATGAAGGACTCGTTACTGTTGTCATTGTTGACTGTTATTATTATTTTCCTTTTGTGATTCAAATGATCGATAATGGTTTACAACGAAATTTCAAATAGAGAGAAACGACAAACATAAAAAGCAAAACCAGCTGGCTCCTTACATCAACGGTTTTAGCAGAATCTTGTGGCATTGGTGGAATAATAGTAAAAAGAGGACGACATCGTCCTGGCCTTGATATTGATGTTGCACACGAGGGACACGAAGACTGTGGAATATTTTTAATATAATGAAAAGTAGACTCAGGATTGGAGTGTAAATGAGTTTGTTCTCGATCTAATTTCGATGGAGTACAATCAAGGCATGTCTTAAGTGATTTCATCTGTTTGTCTTCATCAAACAACAATGGTGACGACATTGTATGAATTTCCTTTTATTCTTTTCTTACTAATTCCAAGGATTTACTGAGTTAGTCTCACATTTTCTTTCACCGTCAACATTTCCTTGTCTTTCATTTCCTGCCGATTTCTTTTCTTCTTCTTACATAAAAAGCTCATCTATCTTCTCTCGATTTCTTTTTTTTTCTTGTTTCTTATTTATTATGCCATCGTTCGAGTAGAAAGCGGTCGCATACTTTCTAACTAAAATTCGAGGCAACAGATTGCACGGTTGTGTCGAGCTCGATACGCTGATAATATAAACAAATTTCGAAGAAAACTTTGCATCTTAGTAAGTAAGTAAATGACTTATTCACACCTCTGTTTCCTATTGAGTTCAAATCAATCTTACATCGGGTTTTGATAACGACGATTGCTGATGATAATTGTTGTTTGATATTGTCATCTGGCTTTTTTTTGTTGTCAATAGAAGATGTACGTATATCTAGAACATGTGACGGAAACGACATACAAATCTTTTTTCAAATAAAAGAAATACACTCCAGTGACATTTTCATAGAAATTTACAGTTGTATAGTGATTAGTTCACCATACATATCACGTTCATGTTTCGTTTTTTGTTCTCTTGTTTTATGTACGTATGTGTACATATGCATTGATCGTGATGAACGGAAGTGTCACACATCGAACAAATGAATAAACTTCGATGTACAGTATCGGCATTCAATCGAGACTGTATTTTATTATTCTTTTCGTTGAAGAAAGAGAAAAAGAGAGAGAGAGAGAGAGAGAGGCAGAGACAGAACAAAAAAAGTAAATCTAACTATAATGATTCACGAGTGACAATTACTGATGACAAGTTCAATAGACATTTACACATACAAACACTCATTAATATTTCTATCCTTGGAGACTGATTTACATCTCACGTATCTGTCAACGAAAAATTCTTTTAAATTCAAAATAAAAGAAGAAAAAAGAAACCTAAATTAATCTCTATCAGATAAGCTATTTAATCGATGTCTAGTTTCTAGCGTCATCTATCTGCTTTAATTCTATTGTATTTTGATGGTACATAGTCCATTCCTTCAATTTGCTATTTTCCTTTTTGTCGCGTCGTGTGTTGTTGGGAGTAGAATCATGTGTCATAAACATGAATCACATTTATCTTGAGTAGACAACATAGTATATATACACACACACGCACACATGTGTTACACTCGTGTTTCAATTTGATCAGTCATCAAACTTGTTTTTCTGATTCTCAAAAGACCTACTTGTTTATTCAATATTTTCAGCGTATTTTTTTTTACTCAATGAATGTCAAAAACAAATATTCATAGATTTGCTTTTTCTTATTGCAGATTTTTTTATCGAACATTCACGTATACATCGAATGGGTGATGATATTGCACCAAATACATCTGGAGGCGGAAGTATAGACGAATGGCACGATGCATCTGGCGAGGGTTCTTCACCATCAACACCTGATTCTATTACTAAGGAAACGAAATTATCCGATGAAACTTCGAAAAAGAAAACGAATACAGGAACAAACGAGAAACGTTCAATGCATTTTGATGGAACTAGTTCGATCAATGTCGAACTTAATCTAGGTCCAGCTCCATTATGTTCAGAAGAAAAAGCGATAAAAGAACGTGAAAATTGCGATTATTCAATTAAAATTACATTAGACATGGCTAAACAAGAAACAGCTCCACGAAAGATTCGTATTTATGCCGATGGTAATCTCATTATTTTCTCTCTTTCTTTCTTTCATGGAATTGACGCAAAATTCTAGGTATTTACGATCTATTTCATGCCGGCCATGCTCGACAATTAATGCAAGCAAAAAATCTATTTAAAAACGTTTATTTACTCGTTGGAGTATGTAACGATGATTTAACGCATAGTAAAAAAGGTAAAACAGTTATGGACGAAGCCGAACGATACGAAAGTGTTCGACATTGCCGTTACGTCGACGAAGTCGTCACTGATGCGCCCTGGGTCTTAGATGACGAATTTTTAACACAAAATAAAATCGATTTTGTTGCTCATGATGAAATTCCATATGGAGCTGAAGGTAGTGATGATATCTATCAACATATCAAAGTAAATTGAATCGATTTCTTTTCTCTCCTCATACGAAAATAAAAATGATTTCTCAAGGCTCGGGGAATGTTTGCGGCAACTCAACGTACTGAAGGTGTGTCAACATCGGATATCATCTGCCGTCTCGTACGAGATTATGATATGTATGTTCGACGTAATCTTGCTCGAGGTTATTCAGCACAAGATTTAAATGTTGGTTTTATTAAAAAAAATCAACTGGAATTTCAATCAAAAATCGACACAGTTAAATCGAAAATTCGAACATATGAAGAAGAATCGAAGACGTTTATGGAACGTTGGGAAGACCGAAGTAAAGAATATATACATAATTTTATTGGTCTCTTCGAAAAATCAGGTGTTTTAAATCTATTACATCGAACACGTTCACCAGCCATGCTTTTACATCATCACAATGGAAAAAGTGATACTGAAGAAGAAAACTAAATTGAATAGATCAACATACAACATTTTCAAATTTCTCTCTTTTTTTTCTATTTCCTTGTGAAATAATTGTGTAAAATTTTTCTAATCGAAATAATTTTTGCTTCTATTCTCTTTCTTTTTTTTCTACAAATATCTACTTGATTTTTGTATTTTAACAAATGGCTTGTGTCCATGTATAATATTTCAATTGATAAGTATTAATATAACACAGACTTCGATAGTTTATTTTTATTGAATCAAAATCGATACATTTTCATCGTAATCTTTCGCTAAATCACATTCACATGTCAAGCAGATCGAGTTATCGTGCTTATTTTATATAATTACTGAGAAAGAAAAGAGTAACGGTAACGTATAAAAATATAAATTGATTGGTAAAACAAAATTTGGCACTAAGCGAAATGCAATGCGTGTTCTCTTTCGAATTGTTCGAATGAGAATCAAAACGTACTTTACTTTCGATTCTTTTTCTCTTTTACCATTCGTCTGATTTCTTAGTATAATTTATGCTAACAAAGAAAAATGAGAAATCAACGTGTGGTATAAAAACGTTATTCTCAATATGAAATATTAAAACGAAACGAATCAGACACAGAATAAATTGATTCATCTTGTAACAAGTCAAGTAGTGGAATAGTTTTCTTTTATTTCTATTTATAGAATGGAGAAACGTATTCATTCGAAAGGTAATTTTCAATTAACTTATCGTCATTATCTATTACATTTCAAATGGTTATTGTTCGCGTTATTAATATTTGTTTGTTTTATTTGTCTTCTTCTGACAAAATACGATTCATCCGATTCATCAAATCCGTTCAATAGCAAAGAAATTGAGATCTTAGACAAAAATGTTATATATCCAATTGATGCTTTAAATCGTATTCAAAAGAAACCATTGAATTTAAATGAGTATTTTATACGAAAAGATAAATTAAAAACACTTGATGATCTTGACGCACAAAAACAACAAATGAAAGTTGTCTTAGCACGAAATGTAAATGAGAAACAATCGAAAAATTATTTGATTTTTGAATATACGAAAGTGTTCGGTCGACAGAAATTTTGTGCCTCAACAAACGAAGAAATTTTCGGTAGTTTTTGTCCGTATACGAATTGGTAAGACGAAAAAAGCAAAAGAAATATTGTATTTCATTACTATGTTTGTCTAGCAAATATACATGCGATAGAAAATACGAAAACAAGTCTCATGTATTGCTAATGCATAAACGAGACTTAAATTACAAAAAACTCGATGAAATTCAACGTAATTCAGAACAAATTTGGTTACTCTGGCATGATGAATCCAATGAAAAGGCACCAATTCTCAATAAATATAAATTCAATTGGACAATAACTTATCGAACAAGTGCTGAAGCATCAATAGGCGCTTATGGAATCACACTTCAGAAAAGAAATGTTTGGTCAACAAAACAATTTAACAATTGGATTGATCGTGAATTTAATCGACGACAAAATCAAGCAGTTTGGTAAATAGAAGCCGAATAAATGTTGAAAAAAATAGAAAATAATTTTAAAAAGTTAATTTAGGTTTGTCTCCAATTGTAAACCGAAGAAACGTTTGAAAAAATTTCGTTCATTACGAGAACACTATGCAACTATTGCTTTTGGTACATGTATTTCACCCGAGGAAAATTATTCAAAACATATTCAAAAATATTCACAAACAAAATGTACACGCCGATCGTCTTGTGAAAAAGATTTTCTTGAAACGTCAAAATTCTATCTTGCTTTCGAATCACAAACATGTACAGATTATATAACGGAGAAATTCTGGCGAACGTTAAAACTTGGTGCTATACCAATTGTAAGCGGACCTAACCGAGAGGATTATCAACGTGTTGCACCACCGCATTCATTTATTCATGTCGATGATTTTCAAACAGATGAACAACTAGCACAATTACTACAATCAATCGGAAACAATAGGAATCTTTTCGGAAAATATCATTATTGGAGACGATTTTATGATGTTTATTTTGAAGCAAAAAATGTTGAACCATTTCGATTTTGTGAATTATGCTATCGATTAAATACAAATAAACGACGAATTTGGTATGAACGTCTCAATGAATGGTTTCTAGATCAATGTTAAAGTCATGTCAAATATAACATACGTTTCTGTTCTATTTCTCTATGTTCCTATTTCTATATATATTATTAATAAAGTTGATGGAACATTTCTTTCGTCAATGCAATATAATTATAAACATCTGTTAGAATATGAATGATACTTCAGCAATGTTTATGTTAAAGTAGCACATTTTCAGTTTCAATTTAACTTTAATTTTACATACGTATACATTTTCGAACAAAGTCCTTCGAATCTCTCTTGTTTTATCTCTAATTATTTGAATTTAAAGTACTATCTTCAGTTGAAGATGATGTTTTTTTTGGCTACATACATTGCACCTGTTTGCTCAATTTTTACATAATATGATTTAGAATTGTTTCAATTCGTGTATGATAACTTATTTCAAACGAAAACTCCTACGTAATTTCCCTTGAAAACCATGCGGATTTGTTTTACTTAAGTAACAACGTTGCACGTGTTATACACTCAGTTCGAAATCTTAGAAGTTAATCTTCAAGTAATTTACTTGAAAATAGTTTAAATCCATCTGGAACAGCTCAACTAATCGAAAGACGCCATAAGATTTTGCTGATCGAACCTAGTGTAATAATCATGTAGACAACCCTACGGAAATGTATGCCTGAATAATTCTACAAGAAAATTCTGGAGACAAAGTTAATCGAGTGGGAATTTTTTTCATTCTTCCGAATAAATTCTAATAATAACATTACACATTGAAAAGAAAACGGATCAAGTTAATTTAGATCAATTAGACTAGATTTCGTCGTTATAAAAATAGCTATTCTTTTATTTTGCTGCAAGGAAAAGAAAAATTAAAATGAGAACTCCATGACTTATTTTTTATTTTGATTACTAGAAGGATTTCATTAAAAATAAATTATGTGGGAGAAATATAGAAAAAAAAAAGTCTTGGTCTTGGTAGTTCTTGTGTAATTCCTTAAAAAAACACGTATTCATAATTATTTTTTATTTTAACAAAAAAGAATGGTAAATTCTCATAGTCACACATTTTTCTTTTTCTCATTTACTATATAAACACTGACAGTTTCACTAGTTTAACTTCAGATAAACCGTCAGTTGCTTGCTTACTTGTTTATTTAATCAATTAAATGGAAAACACTACGAACACACCTTATCAGCCAAATGATCTCGCATTTTATACGACATGGTGGTTGGCACCGACATCTTCGTTATCATCTCAACAAAGCATATTGTCCGATTCGGGTGAACGTTTTCTACTTGACAAAAGTCGACAAAAACAAGTATGAAAAAATAATACTAATGTGAATCTTTCAATATCGATTATGCTTTCATTTGTCTAGTCAAAAATCAAGAATCTAATGGATATTATTTGCTGTATTTCAAGAAGAAAAGATCTGAATTGAAAAAGAAAATCTTCCGACGATAAACATTTTTCTTGTAAATGAATCTATATGTAGTTTATTGTTTTCGAAAAAAAAAGAAAAGAAAATTAACACCAAAATTATTCAATATTTTTTACAACCCAAAATGTTTTGAAATTCACAACAATCGTTGCCCTAAAACAAAGCATCAGAATAGATTTTTGCCGAAAAATAAGAACTTGTGTTTTTCTAAATACCAAAATTGAATCGTCTCTTGACTTCGGATCGACAATGGCTTTTTCCATGTGACTTCAAATTGTGTCCATTTTTGTGGTGAACTATGTGTAACGCCATCGCCCTACAAAATAAAATCGTTTTTCTTTCAATAATTCACAAAAACATACACTCGGACAATTGACTAAATGTGTTCCAGTTGGAAGATTAGTGAAAGTGCCGACTGGTTCAGTACCGTTTATTTGCCTGCCTTGAATGAAAATACCTTTGATCGGTTCTTTCGATTCGATGGTGACTAAAAATAGAAAAGAAAAGCCGTCATTCGTTTCATTTGTTTTTTTCTCGGCTACTAACCTGAAATTGTTTCATTATCAGCATTCCAAGTTGCATTAAACTTTGTCAATGGACTTGTTGACGACGGTTGTGGTGTTATTTTATGATGTTTAGGTAACATTGAACGCGTACAAGCTTTTTTCGGTGCTCCATCTGGATATGCATGAATACCGATAGCGAATAAAGCGACTGAAAGAATTACTAAATAAATTCGACACATAATAACCGACGAAATGATTCGAACGATGTTCGAACTTCGTTTATATAGTCGATATAGAAGAATAGACAAAGAAATTCAGAGATTAAGACCTGGATATTATGAAAAGGATAGGATAAAGTCGCTAGTTCGAAGAACATCTATTGTCTAATTAATATTTCTTTTCTTCACAATCTACGCTAATAAAGTATTTAGAAAAAGCTCTATTTTTGATTATAGATAACGCCTTTCATTGACCTTGATGGGTGCAAATTAATTTTCTTCGTGTGTATGTGTGTGTGTAAATTAAAAAGAAATCTTTTTTTAGTAACAATTTTCTTTTTTGACGTTCGTCTTTTGCAACAAAAAAATCAATTATTTTACTTCGATAATTCATCAACATTGATTTCTTTTTTATTTTCATCATTATCCTTTTCTGTCAGAAAAGGCAAACGAACCATTTATCATTTTAAATTATAGTGCCATATTCATTTTCTTCATAATGCACATCATCGAATTTGAAGAAAAACATCTGTAATTGTCGAATTAATTTTCACTTGATCGAGTCAATGCTGTTGTTGTTGTTCTTTTTTCTTTTCTGAATAAAAGAAACATCTTGAATAACTAGTTAGCATTTCGTCAGTATCAAATAGCGTTCTTTCTTTTTTTAACATCGGTTACGTTGTTTTTAAAATGATCTTAATCTTTGAAAGCAAAAAAAAGAAGAAGAACATTACATGTTCATTGAGTTCATTTGGAGCGTTTTTTCTTTCTTTTCTGTTCGAGAGAAACTTTAATTTAAAGAAGATTTTCGATAAATCATAACGTTAACACCCTTCTTTTTTTCTTTCCTTCAAATATATAAGATGGTTATTCTAAGTAAAAGAAAATCCACTTTTGAAAGTCATATTCTGAACTAAAAATAACTTCGAAAAACAAGTTCGAGTTGAGCACTACTTTAACTCAAAGGTATTTATTGTATTTAGAAGCTTTGTTGTTTTTTCTTCTACGGAAATTTTAATTCATTGAATTTAATGTGTAGACCAGATATAGCTTCGAGAGTTTGTCATCTAGTTCGGTTTTAATTAGTCAAAGCCATATTTTTTCATTAACATTTCTAATTCATCCGAGACACATAGATTAAAATGCTTTTTTACTATTTAATTAAGATTCAAACAGGCAAATTCTTGAGAGAAGAGAATATTTTTCATCGCATACAAACATATTCAATGAACAATTGACCTTCTTTTTCTTCTGTCTGTCTGTCTCTCTCTCTCTCTCCTTTTTTTAATAAACCACTTATCTGTTCAACATGGCGAACAAGTGAAGTTTTAGTTTTTACTCTTGTTTATTTTCTAAATTCAATGAACCATTTTCGATTCAAAGATGTTTCTTCTTTTTCTAACACTTGAATGCTCAACATGAAATCATGTTATATACGTTAACGGAATTCAGAAACTTTTTAGTTTCAATATAGTGTGTCTGAGTATGTGTTTTTTTTATGAGTAAAAGAAGAACAAGAAGAAGAAAATGGAAAGCTATTAGATGTTGTGTGTTTTTTTTCTTTAAATATTCGACTCACTTTCTCTAATTATTCATTGGTTATAAGTATAGGACAAGAAGAACATTAGAGAACAAAAAGTATAACGCCATCACCAATTGCTTCGTGCTCTCGGTCGACAGCGGTGATGACTAGAGATAGTTAACGACAACGAAGAAAAAAAAACTGGCCGGCTACTCGACCGAGGCTCCCCGTCTGATTTATTAGACATCTTCTCATTCCCCTTCTTTTTCTTTCCGTTCTTTTCACTCGTTCTTCTCTTTGACTAGAGCAACTATTTTCATCGTTGCTGTTAATATAATAATAATAATAATATTATTTTCGAGAACAGTCTCTTCTCATTCTCTCTCTGGATAATATTACTTTTTTTTCCGTACAACCAATTCACCACATAGTCATAGTTAGAGCCCTTAGAATCATTCAATTCATACGATTGGACAAGAATAAATAAAGACAGTTTAACTATATATGAATGACATTATACACATCTTTATTTAGTCTGTTCTCTCATTTTTTTTTCCTTAACCATCACTCACTCGAGGCATTGGCGCGCATATATATATATATATGTATGTATACAATCACTAAGATGTGAATACAGAGAAAGAGAGAGGAGAAATTCTCTTCTTCGTCTCATTTTGATTTCTTTTTTTTTTTTATTCGAATCTGTCAACATTTCGAGCAAGAAGAGAATAAATAAGCAAATTTGATCAAACATACAATTCATTTCTTTTCTTTATTCTATTGTGGCATTCGATCTAGTTAATTAAAAAAAGGAGAAGATGAGGAAGAAGAAAAAACTGCCAGAACTTTTCGATTAATTAGTTTGCCCTTGTTAATTTCATTTTCTTCATTTCTCTATCTTCATTAGACATCAGCATTGATACAATCAATGAAAGGTAAAAGTAAGAGCAAAAAAAAAACGAGAAAGAACCGTTAATCTCTTTTTAATTATTATTTCTTGTTCCATCATAGGATAAAAAAAACGAGAAGTCGTTTGATTTTTTTTTGTGTTGCTTCGACGTTGATGTTAACCGATGAGAGAAATATTCAAAAGACACATACACATACACAAAAGTCTAAGTAACCAAACTAAAGTAGATTACTTTTTGATTCTTATTTATATACGTTCGTGCCAATACGGTTAGATCGTATATATGCATATATACGAGGTGGCAATTAAACTTGGCCTATCTCTCTTTTCTCTTCTCTTCGCACGAATATAACCCTTTTCATATACGTAGACGAATATGCAAATCGAATGTGAATAAATGAGACTCATATTCATGTTAATCGTCGATCATTGAAATACAAAAAAAATCATATTTCTTTCTCTCTCTCTCTTTTATTCTAGACATATATTAGGTCTTGTGTACAACAAAGATGACGATGGACGCATCGTCGAATTGTCGTGAAAGTGTTTCATCGATAACATGTTTGCAATTATCTGTTGAACAGTGGGAATTACTACGACGTTTGAGAAATAGTCATCTATCGAAAATACAAATTATACGTGCCTACGATGAACTCGATCGACTTGATCGAGAATTGGGAAGTTTATTTAATGTTTCATCGTCGACGAACTCCTTGAATGAACCGGTTTCACCGTCGACTATGAATCAAAACTCACCACCATCGTCAATCTCAGGATTGAATACGAAACGAACGTATACTCATTCGGTCAATGGTCGATCATCGAATGGTTATTCAGTACAGAATTCATCGTCAAATGGAAATCTTCGACCGTTAAAAACAAACTCGAATGAAATTAATCAACATGAGATCATGAGCTCAAATGAACTCGAAGAAGAGACTCGAGAATTACAAGAATTACTTGCGTATGTACTTCAATTAATAATTTATTTCTTTATATTACTATTCTTCTAGTAGAGTCATTATGGTCCTTTTAAGAATTTATTTATATCATTTTGAAATATTTTACATTTGTTTTCTGTTTTTGATATTTTTAGTAAAGGCGATGCTGCTATTCATAATGAAATCTCAGTTTTTGTCTATCGATATGATTTAAAACAATCACAAATAGCTCGAATGGCTGGTATATATTTCGAATCGAATAGATATCTTTTATCTTGACATATTTATTCTCGTTTTTAGCTGTAAATCAAGCTTATGTTTCGAAATTTTTACGTGGAGATCTACTCGATCTATCCGAGAACGGTCGTATGGCCATATGTCGATGGTATATACGATATAAAAAGATTGTTCAATCGATGGGTAAATCGAATAATTCGATATCGTTGTTTTTTTTGTGTAATAAGCTTGTCTGTTTTTTGTTTTAAGGTGGAGCACCACCATCAGTTGAATTATTAGCAAATTTAGCATCGTCTTCATCGGAACCACCGACAAAAATGACGCGATTAAGTGATTCACAAACGAATACGAATTCGTCGCCGAATGGATATGATGCACCGAAACGAACGAGATTTACTTTTCGACCTGAACATCTTGATGTAAAATTAATTTTTTAATAACAAAAAAGAATTATTTTTAATTCTATTTTAGATTCTTGAAAAAGCTTTCCTTGATAATCCGTATCCTGATCCACGTCGTCGAGAAGATATTGCTCGAGTATGTAACGAAGCTCGTTCACGTATTGACGGTTCGAATGAATTATTAAATGAACGTGACCGAGTCACCGATGCTATTGTTACACATTGGTTTCAAAACAAACGTAAAATGACCAAAAGTCAACGCGGTAAAGAATTTCTATCCGTCCCCAACTTACACGATTGACCTTTTGCGTTCTAGCTTCATTACAAGACGATTCACTTCAATTGACTATTTCAAATAGTAATAATACTCATGATTATGAAAACGGAAATGGAAGTGAAGATGATGTACATATATCTCATTCGTCACAGCAGAAAAACAATATGCCTGCGATTGATATCGATAGTTTTGAACCATCATCAGCATCGTTACTCGATCCACAAATGGCTGCCTATCGAGCAATTATGAGTCGAATGGTTCCGTTCGGTAATAATATCAATGGAACGAATTCATCTCGACGTTATGTCAAACAAGAACCGATCTTAAATCACGATGAATCAAGTCCTGAAGATGGTTCGAATTCTCAATCATCACTGAACGATCGGCTATCGCCGTGAAAATACAAAAATCAAAAAATTTTGTTCTGTTTTTTTATATTAAATTTCTATACATATGTAGATATTATATCTTTGTTTGTTTGTTCTAGTCTTTGTCTGTATTTCTATGTAATGTATTCATACACATTCCTTGCTCTTCTTCTTCTTCTTCAATAGAATTATCTTACAATTACTTGTTTTTGAATAATATAAAAAAAAGAAAACCAGAGAACATCCATGTCAAATGATAAAACGAGAGAGAAAATGGTCTTTAATTAAATCTAATTAAGTCAATTTTTACATAGATGAAAAAAAAGAGCTAACGAACAAAATTCTAGTTAAGATGTTTGTTTCTTAAAATAACTTTCAAGAGTTCCACCATTCTAAAAATATACGCATACGATTAATATCTATTCGTGCAGAGAATGTTGTTTTTACTTTCTTTCCATGATTCATTTTTAATTTAATCTGAGATAAAGCAACATTGAATACCTACACAAATGAATAAGTTATTCTTTTATCAATCGAGATGGTTACTTTTTTCATTGCTGTTGATATAGCTGATGTTTGAAGTTGTTCTTCATTGAACCATTGAGATTCTGTATTACATATGTGATGAAGATTATTTTGATTGAATGAACTGTAGTAAATGATGTAATGTTTATCAATATGAGAAAATAAATGACGACACTAGAAGAAAAGATGATTTGGTTTGGAGGAAAATCAAGATAAACAACTTGTCCGGCTAGTTTGAGATTATCGATTGAGATTGAAGTTGATTTATGAATTTGTTTGAGAAGAAAATCTTTTCGTTTACGTTCGTTTGTTTGTTCGATTTCATTGGAATAATCGATTTCAAAAAATGTCCAAAGACCCGAGAGGAGACCGGATTGTTTTTGTTTGATCATGAAAAATTCTAATTCTGGATTTAATCGATAGAGAATGAGAATTAAAACAGTTTCGTCTCGTTGTTTAGTTTTCGTTTTCTTTTGTGGATATTGTTCGACAAGTGGCTGATTACATTCGATATTTTCAGATTTTAAACAATATTGACAATCGTCTGAACAACATTCTTCAATGTCGACATTTGTTTTGTTTGTCTAGATAAATATCATCGAAATATTACAAAAGGAAAAACAAGTCAATTGACTACTTGTCGTTGATAGGCTAAGCATAAATTTTGAACAGGACACTGATTACATTTGGGTTTTTGTGGTGTACAAACTGTAGCACCTAATTCCATTAGACTTTGATTGAAATCACCAGGTCGATCGGGATCAACAAGATCGGTGGATAACGACCTAAACAGAACTTTTCTTTCAATTAGAAAAAAAACAGAAAAAGGAAAATTATTTTAACCAGAGAAAATCAGTAGTTGATTTCTTCTTAAGATCACTGCCGATACATCGCATTCGAGAGAGAACACGAATGACATTTCCATCGAGAATAGGATTTGACTAAATGATTCTATGAAAAATAGATTCAAATTTCGAAAGAGCAAGTTACTTGATTGAATGCAATCGAACTAACAGCACCAGCTGTATAACGACCAACGCCAGGCAATCGATTGATTAAAATTTCTAATTCATTTGGAAATCGACCATTATACTCATTGACAATCAATTGAGCGCATTTATGTAGATTTCGTGCTCGATTATAATATCCAAGACCTGATTTTAACTTGTTCAAGACACAAAAAAAGTCAATCATTAAAATTGTTTACCAGACCAACACTTGAGTACATCCTAAATGTTTTTCTCTATTACTATTCAATCATTCTCTCTCTCTCTTGCTCACTTCTTCACTTGCTTCAGCTAATGATTGCACATTTGGCCATTGCTACAACCCAGTACTTACAATTATCAAAATATTTTCTCCTACTACCTTCATCCACGTTTCATAATATCGGATAACTGTAGCAACTTGCGTTTGTTGTAACATTAATTCCGAAACTAAAACTACAAATCAAATTTTTTTGATTTATGAAAAAAAGGATCGTCGCTTCTCAAGGACACCTCGATATGCAACAAGATTCGTATCAACATCATGCCAATCTCTCCATGGCAGTTTTCGTTTATTTACATCGTACCATGCTAATAACAAACGTCGACATAGTAAAATATCATCTTTCGAAAATCGATGAGCATTCATCGGTTAATCTATAAGAATTTCGTTCGATTAGATTTTATTGTAAAAGACAAACACGAAAGCAACACAAAGTAAAGAAAATCATAGAAAAAGAAGTGCAAAATAAGAAGATTGATATTTATGTATACATAAAAATAGTAGATGAAATCAAGTCTAATTATTTGACTAATTCACTAATACGTGGAAAGTCGTAGAGAAAAAGCAAGACAATTGAAGAAAAACAAGATAAATTAACGAGCTGCTGCCGCACCTAATGTTAACACATCATTGCATAATTGACAGACTCTTACAGGTTTTTGTAGATTAAATTTCATAATTGGTAATTCATTGACTGAACAACGTTTACACAAAACTCGACCACAATGTCGACTAGAATCCAATGAACAAAAAATGATTCGATTTAAAACGAAAAGAAAAGAAAAAAGTCTCATTCACTAACCAATGATGTCGGCGATTGGTAATGGTAAATTTCATTCCACATTCTAAACAAATTTCACTTTCACCCCACGGTGGTTCTCGAGTGATGATATCTATTTACACACTGATTGATTAGAATACAGACGATTTTTTTTTAAAAATTACCGAGAATGTTTACAAGTAACGCTCGACTTGCTGCAGGAGCCGTAAAAATCGATGTACCTTCCGCATTACAGATACTTAAATTTGCACCAGCAGTAACAAGTGCTCGACATAATTGTCCGTGACCATTTTTATATGCTAATAACAAAGCTAAACAAAACGAATAAGAATAAGAATTCGAAATTGAACTAAATCGAATACAAACCAGTATTTCCTTGTGAATCTTGAATATCTAGTGGAAATGTCGAATGAGTTTTCAAGAGAGTTTCTAAGATTTGTGGCGCATTATCTTTGCAATAAGATGCTAGAACATGTAGACAATTCATTCCTCTGAAACCGAACGAGATAATTTACAAAAAACAATCAATAAAATAAAATTGTTTGTCTACTTTGCGTTCAATGTTAACACGTCAATGTCGGATTCCGTTAATAGACATTGTACAACTTCGAGATGACCATGTTGAATCGCCAAATGCAGCGCTTGAAAAACCGAAAACAACTATCACTTAGAAATTAAACATAATTCTATTCTTCGACAAACCAGTATTCTGATTTGCATCGAGTAAATTCGCATGAATACTATTCTCAAGAAGAATCGAACAGATCGTAGCACGATTATTTTCGGCAGCAATATGCAAAGCCGATCGTCGATTAGCTGTCACATCGTTTATATTCACACCAGCTAATAACTAAAACTCGATTTTCGTTTAATCAAAACAACAAAATCAACAGCAGCTTACTAAATTTCGAAGAATAATTTCACTACCATTCTGTACACATAAATGCAATGGAGTATATTGACTAGCATCTTGGACACGATTATTGACATTGACACGAACAGTTAGAAGAAATAGAACACCTTCAATATCACCATTTTGTACGGCAATATGAAGAAAATTTCGACCTTTATTGTCAAGCTAGAAAGATTGAAAGATAGATATTTGTTTTTTTTTTCATTTTTGAAAATTTCAAATAAACTTGTTCGGCTGCTCGTGGTTCGCGTTTGAGAATTAAATTTGCAGCTTCATTATTTTTCGCAGCCATTGAACAAGCAAATGGCGTTTGATTTTGTTTATTTCTTATTGATAGATCTAGATTCGGTGCACTGATTAGTACATTTATAATTGCTACGTGTTGATTGATAATTGCGACATGAAGTGGAGTATTCGATTCAGCATCCTATAGTTCACAAATGCAGATCAACAAAAACGAACAAGAACAAACAAAAAGTCAAGACTTTTCTGTTGATATCAGCATGATGTTCGATTAAAGTTGAAACAACTCGTTCGAGACCCCATTGTGCAGCTAAGAATATCGAGGTCAAAAATCATAGAAACAAAATTTTTTGTTATTACCAAGATGCAATGGACTTTCGAGAGTTTTACAGACATCTGGTGTTTCGCCATTTAATCCTGGTTTTCGTGATGAATTTATATCACAAGAACTAAACGAAAAATACATCAACTAACAAATAGAATTCGTCCATTCTACCTTTTAATCAGAAAACAAGCAACACTTTCATTATTTTCATCAATAGCTCGATGCAAAAGTGTCTGTTGACAACCATCAGGTCCATTAGACCACCTAAATACCAGCAATTATTGACGAAAATCTCTCTCTCTTTCAATCGTACTGTGTACTATCGCAACCAAATTTCACCAAAATCGATGCGATATCTTCTTGTCCCGAATCCAAAGCATTCCATAGCACACTATTTCCGCTTTCATCGACAACATTCAAATTCGCACCATTTCGAGCAAGTGCTTCGACAACCGATGGGAGATGATGTTTGACAGCTAATTGTATCGGTGACAATTTATGCGTTACTTCATTGACATCGACGCCTTGTTCGAGAAGGAATAGAGCTGCTTGAACATTCTGTTGAGTTATAGCTTGAGCTAATAATGGCGTTTGTTCACTATCTTTTATATCGATATGTGCATGATGAATTTGTAAAAGTTGTTTAGCAATATTCAACATATTCATCCATAATGTCAATGAAAAACCACTTTGACCATTTTGATCTTGAATATTAAAGTTGGGTTTCAATTGTTCATCGGAAATTTTCTCTCGAAATTGTATGAAAATATCGAGAATACGTTCTTGTGATGCATAAACAGCTCGATGAATAGCTGTTTGTAAGCCATTCGTCGATTTCACTGTTTGAATATTGGCATTTGCTTCATTTTCTAGTAGAGCTTTTGTGAAGAATTCTAAACCAAATTGTGCTGTCAAATGTAGAACAGTTTCTCCTTGATTATTAATATGATTGATATTGGCTTGATTTTTAATTAGATAGAGACCAGCTTGTTGATAATGATGACGTGCACATTTATGTAGAAGAGATTCGTTTGAAGACGATGAAGAATCGATAGCATCGACACTAGCTCCAGTTTCAACGAGTAAACTTGCGAATGTTTCTGTATTGAAGTCTAAATCTAAACAAAACAAATTTGTTATTGATTTTGTTTCTCTCTCTTTCTCTGATTTATACGCATTTGTTCAGCTTGTTGAAGTGCAAGCCAAAGTGGCACATGATCATCGTTATTTCTATCATTTAACGCTAATTTCGGTGCTTTTAAAAGAACTTTAAAAACATGAATATTATCCGCAAGTATAGCTCGATGAAGACAATTATTTCCTTGTACATCTTTTTTCGTTGTATCAGCACCATATTCGAGCAGTAATTGTGCCACACGACACATGCCCATCATAACATCGGACAGTAGTTCAGCAGGATTTAAACCACTCAATAAATGCAAAGGTGTTTCACGTGTTGTGTTTGTTTGATGATCGAGTAAACACGAATGTTTAATTAGAAATATGGCTGAATGTTCGTCACCTCGTTTGATAGCGTGATGAAGAAGTGTACGATTTTCATCATCGATATGATTGATATCTGCTTTATGACGAACGAGATTTTCAGCCATACTATCTTGTTTACTTTTCAATGCTAATTCAAGAGCTAATTCGCCATGATCATCGAGTTCATTGACACGAACAGCTAACTAAATGTTCAAAAGGAAGATTCGTGAGCTTTTTTCTTAAGAAAACGAGAGATTGAATAAAAAAACATACATCGGCATCGTTATCGATTAAATATAGAAAAAGAACATCTTCACGTTTCATTCGTACGGCTTGATGTAGAGAATATTGAGTTTTTTGTTTAAATAATTTGTAAGTCATTGGAGCTGGTAAATGTTGAAAATCTTCACAAGTAAAATCGTTCTAATTGACAAAAATATAGAAATCGATAGAGATATTCGAACAAACCCAATGTGTGCTAATCAATTGACTGCAATGTGTTTGAAGAACTTGTGCACCAATTTCTTCAGCAACTTTGTAAAATTTCAAACAATTTCGAACGGTTATTGTGGATATTAACGCAACTTCACATCTGAATCAAACGACACGCGAATGTTAAATTAGAAGAAGGAAAATTCATTTTCAACAAACTGATCAATTAATTCTTTCAATTCAAATCGTTTCGCTGTTTTCATTAAATTTAATAGAAAATCTTCGTTTTGTTTTTCATCAATTTCATCTGTATACGCCCATTTTATCAATTGAAATCCGACATCATATGGAATGTCTAACAATAACTCGAATATTTTCATTCGCTTGTTCAATCTAAAATAATTCTACCTGATAAATCAAGATCAGACGCGTCACCTAATTGTTGAGGATCCCATTTTAAACTACGTGCTGAGAGAATAAATCGATGGCCGAATAGAGTCTCACCATCGAGTTTAATTGTAATATCACTGTAGAGCTCTCGATTGAATAACTCAGCAACAATCTTTAATAAACGTGAAACAAACGAATCCTGATCGAGTTTAGTTGTTGAATTTAAAACATTGAAGTTTCGTTCTAAATTTTTATAACGTTGCTGAAGTTTAACATATTCTTCTCGAAGTAAAACAAGATGCTGTTGTAATTTCGTAACTTCATTTGGATTATTATCCATAAGTATTTTCTTGTTGTTCGTGTTTGTTTTTTTTTGTCAACAAAAAACAGTTATCTCGTATTCAATACAAACATACGAAGAAAATCTTCGTTCTCTTCCGTAATATATACTCTGGATGTTTTCATAAACATTTGATAGTCAGATTTCAACACCGTAAATAGAGAAGAGATAGATATTATCTTTCGTTCGTTCGTTTTACTTTCGAAAATCAACGACATCTGCGTTATTCGTACAACGAAAATGTTTTTTTTTCATAATAGTAGAAATTTTATTTTTCGAAGAAAAGAAAATGTTAACAATTAATTGTATCGATAGTACATATATGGATAGACATTATTCGAACGTACAAATTGTGGTGTTGCCGCCGAATAGACCTTCATTTGTGGATAGTACACTTGTTGAGCTGGATAAAAACTTGGCTGTTGTACGACATAAGCATTTGAAGATGCAGACGGCGTTGATGTTGTTGGTGTAACAGCTGTGCTGCTTGCTGGTTGTGGTGGTGTTGCACGAATTTCGAATTCGCGGTATCGATCTTGACCTGATGGCTTTGGATTATTATTATCTGCATTATTTGGTTCTCGACGATCGATAATAATAACACGTTCAGCTGCTGTTGACGATGACGATGGTCGTGGTTTGTTTGCAATTTGAAATAGATCTAGCATTGTCTCTGCACCGACGTCTGTACCTGGTTGAGCATAAATTTTTCTTGGTGAATTGACATCTTGTTTGTCATTGGTTTCAGATGGTTTTCTGTGAAATGATCCTTGACTGTTTAACGATGAACTTGAATTATCATTAATAACACGAACACGAATTTTTTCTGGGCCAGTACTCGATGAATGATTTAAATCATTTGAACTGGCTGAATGACGCACAGGCTGAGTGGGATTCGTTGGTGGTGCTTGAGGTTGTTGTTGCTGTTTTTGCAGTTGTTGACTAGCTTGTGCCATTATTGCAGCTTGCTGTTGATAATAAGCTGCATAGGGATTCACATATTGCCAATTATTATTTTGCACTCGATTAGGATCTCGAGGTTGTTGTTGATATTGACCTTGTGGATACGATGGATACTGAGGATTATTGGCATTAGGTTTTGGTTGTACAACTGGTGGTGTTTGTTGTTGTGGTTGTACAACTGGTGGTGCTTGTTGTTTTGGTTGAACAACTGATGGTGTTGGCTGCTTTGGTTGTGATGAGATGGGTGGTGGTGACGTTGGTTGATCATTTGATGTTGGAGCTTGTTCATTTGGTTTGATATAAGTCGCATAAGCTTCTTTGTAACGTTTATCATAAAGATGATTAATAGGATTTGGATATGGTGATACAGGATTATGAGAAACATTAAAAATTGGAAATTCATGTGGTGATGGATCGGGTTCCTAGAGATTATTTTCGATTAAATAAATGAATAACTAATTAATTAATTAATTGAAAGTTCTACCTGATTTTTAGCTGCATATTTCATTCGTGCTACCACACCTTCCAATCTTGCCGCTAAAATTTCGGAATCAACATTTTGTCCATTATGTTGAAGTTCATCGGAAATCATCTGTGCTTCTTCACTTAAAATTTGTGATACACGTGCAATCGAATCGGGATCCATGCCAATCAATTTTCTCGCAACTAAATCGACGGCTTTCGAAATCATAAAATTATATTTCGGCATTAGTAATTTCACCTCTATACCCTATTTCAATCTAAAGAAAAAAGAAATGACGAAGAAGACAAGTGCAACGTACAGTTAAGAACAAAACACATAGACACATCAACGTGCAACCTTCTACCTTAAATAATATTGTATATTTTTCTTTCCTTCAGGCGTTTTCGGTATTTTTTCCTTGCACATTAGTCAAAAATGAATATTCGATTATTTTATTTACTCATCCTAAACGATCGACTGCACATTTCATCATTTCGCGAAGATAGATTTAATAATCGAATAGTAATGACATCTATTTAGTTGCAAAGATGTCAGTCGAAGTAAAGTATTTTGAATTTATTTGATTGGTTCGATATTCTATTGAACGCTTTACTTTACTTTAGTTAATGATCTTGAGTTGTTGCTTGTTGGCTATAGATGAATGTGTATTTTATTATTTATAAACGAGGTCGATAGGTTTTTGATTGATTTGTTTTCATAGTTATAAAAAAAATAAACAAATTCTAATTTTGATATTAATTTTCTTTGTATTTGTTTTAGGTTGATAGTTTATTTATTTCTCTGAACAAATCCTCACAATGGACGTTTTCATGATGGTTCGTCGGCAAAAACTAACGCTCTTCGTTGATGCAAAAGAATCATCAACTGTTCTCGAATTGAAAAAAATCATCGAAGGCATAATTAAAGTTCCAGTAAATAATATTCGTTTAATTATCGATTCAACTAAACAAGGAATGGATGATGATAATCAAACATTGGCCGATTGTGGTCTATCAGGATCGGCTGCCAAAGCTTATTCTCCTACGCTTCTCTATCTATGCCATCGAAAAGCAGGCAACGAAAACGAATGGGAATCAATCGACGTGGCTGATTTGTATGTTCGATTATTCTGGTTTTTTTATTATTTTCAAAATTTGTTTTTGTTTTTCAGAAGTACACCTCCGCCATTACCTGATGTATTCAATAAAGCAGATGATGAAAAGAAAGACAGTACTCAGATTGCATCATAAAATTTAAATACAAAAAAAAACAAACATAATTCTTAAAATCTACTATAATAATTTCAACGTAGACACATGTAGAGAGTTGATTTTCTCTTCTTATCTATCTATCTATCTAGCAAGCACTCTTTAAAAGGCTCTTATTTCATGCGCATGAACGCATTTCATTTTCCTTCGTTTTCAACTCAAATCTCTTTCTCTCTCTATTTGTGTATAAACATGTACTTGTTGCTTCATCATTAATAAAAAAAACCACTAATGCTGCTTTATTTTGTTCGCTTGTGTTTGTTTTTATACATTCATTCAATAAGTTTTATTATTTATTATTATTATTATTATTATTATTATTATTGTTATTATTTAAACAAAACAATGGAATGACATTGAACGAGAGATAGAGAAAGAAAAACATAATTGCAAAAAGTGACTAGATTGTGTAGAGGGTACGAGAACAATTCTGGCACAGAGGTTGAAAAACATTCATTTCGGAAAAAATGAATAAATAAATAAATATATGATTATTGAAGATCAGTGATTAACTAGGCGACTTCGGTCCATTATCTTCAAGATCCTTGTCATCCTCTTCGTCATCATCAGGACCTGATGTCGAACTTGAATCTTGTCGTCCGGAAGTCGAACTTGTTTTAACCTATGCAAAAGGAAATTGCTTTTGTTAATGTTCTCCTCGAAAAAGAAAATATCACAATCATGATTTTACTTTTTTCACTTTTTCAGTCTTGTTATTTATAAATGGTTCGAGTATAACTTGACCAATATTTTTTCGTTCAACTAATTTATTCAATGCGTTGTTTGCCTAGTTAAAAAGCAGACAGAAAATACACAGATTAGACTAATTCGAAATGCGAATGTCTTATTTACTTCTTCGAATGTAAATACTGAATCAACAACAGGCTTGATTTTTCCTTCTTTATAGAGAAGAAAAACTTTATGCATGATATCCGATAAATATCGTCGTGTTTCGTTTGAACCATGTTGAATCAATTGAATTAAATTAAATCCATGAATAGATTTACTTTCTTGAAATAAACGTAAACAACTGATTTTATCATTTTGCCAAAACTAAATCAAACAAATGAGCTCATTCAATAGTAAAAACAAAATTCATCTTCATACATTTGTCATTCCTTTGGTAAAACCAAAGAAATTTCTTGCATCCCATGTAAGTACACTTGATGTTCCATACATAACGTATTTACCATTGAATTTCAATAGATTGAGACCTCGTTCACAATCATCACCTGCCATACAATCCAAAATAAGATCAACGCCTTCCGGTGCTAATCTAAATTTAGTTTCATTTGTCACAATTAAGAAAAATGTCCTTTTTTCTTTGACCTACTTGCGAACATCATTTGTATAGTCGAAATCATGTTCGAATAGATAATGTATATGAGCACGTAGTACATCAAATTTATGTGCACTAGCTGTTGCAACAATGGTTAAATTAGGAACGAGTTTCGATAGTTGTGTTAAAGCAACTAGACGAGAACAAGAAGAAATACAAATATTTTGTTGTTAAAATTGACATACCGCCGATTCCTCCACCAGCTGAATGGAATAATAATGTTTGACCTGCTTTAATATTTCCGATTTCAAATAGAAGAATGTAAGCAGTTAAATATGATATTGGAAGAACTGCTGCTTCTCGAAATGACATTTCTTTCGGAATTTTAAAAACGAAATCTTTTCGAACAACAATCTGTTCGGCCCATGCAGAAAAACCTGTTAACACAAGTACACGATCACCTTTCTACCAAAAAAAAATACAAATCGTTTTTCAATTTTTTGTTTTCAATCAAAATCATATAAACTTACATCAACATGTGTTACATTTGTTCCAACTTCAAGAACTTCGCCACTACACTCAAACCCGGGAATAAATGGTGCTCGTGGTGTATCTTCTAATAAACCATAACGAGCAAGTACGTCGTTAAACGTAATACCACTAAAATAAATAATGAATACGTGGCGACAATGAACAAGTTGCTTACCAAGCTTTAACCGCAATTAAAACTTCACCATCACCAGGTGGCGGTGGTTTTGGTATTGTTGTTAATTTAAGCTCACGTTTACCGGTGAATGTCTGTTGAATAAGAAGACATTTAATATCAGCTGGAGAATTTGTGGTCGTCATTTTTTCATCACAAATAATCTGAAACTTTCAAAAGAAAACACAGGCGAATAAATATCTCATGTGAATTAGCAATGTCTGCATTTTATTTTCTCTTCATTTGTCAGCTTTTTTTTTCTTCTCGCATTGAACATGTATAGGCAGTTCAAATAAACACGCATTCGCTTAGTGTTACTTAAATCTCTCGTTTCACAACTTGTTTCTTTATCGTTCTTACTTCGTAAGTTCTATTTAATGTTATTCTTTAGAGGAGTAAAACGTATATGCGTATGTTTGTGTGAGCATTTCTATTTATCTGACGATGCTATAACTAGTTTTCTTTTTTTCTTTTTCTTCTTTCCTTCTTTTTCTTTCGCAATTCTTTTTCTTTTTAGAAACACACAAAACCAGTAGTTATTGTCATCGACGTTTTTTTCTCTTCTCTCTTCTCTCTCGGTTCGAGAGCCGAGCGAAATAACGAGGAACTCAAGGCTATTCTATCGAGATGGAAATGAATTCTCATTCTTCCTCCGTTTTTTTTTCTTCTCTCTCTCTCCCTTTCCTCGTCGTTTCTAATCCGACTAGCATATACAACAACAACAACAAGACATTGTAAAAAGAACGTAGTTCATCATCATCACGAGATCCTCTCGTTTTCCTTTCTCTCAAATGTAGCAACGGAAGAGAGCAGCAGCCAAGGAATTTCCGTGCACATTGCTTTGTCAGCATCGACTAGATCATCGCCCATACAAGCAAGTCAGCCATCTATTTGTTCAATTAATTCGGAGAGAGAGAAAAAAAAAGAAGATAAAGAGAAAAAACTGACATTCGATCATCATCTTAGTTACTAACTAAGAGAAAAAAATATAAAGACAAATATTCATATCGACAGCGAATAAATTTATAATAGGTTTAGGAAAAAAACAATTATCACTGTTTTATTGAAATCAGAAAGAAAGAGAAAAAAGAACACGAGATCTTCTATGTTGTTTTTTTTCCTAAGCTCTATTGTGATGGTTCGAGTAATGCTGGTGCTTGTTGTTGTTGGTCTGATGATATGGAAACGTCATTTCGTGTTGCAGCCTGATATTTTTCCATACGTTTATTAACTTTTTCTGTTAATTGACCGAATTTTTTCCGTTGAAAATAATCTAATTCTTGTTCACGTTGTGATCTTCAAAGAATTCGAATAAATACAATTAGAATTTCTTTTTGTTTTTTTTCAAATCTAACATACCGAGAATCTCGGCCATGTGCTGAGAGAGATACATTCGAATCAGGCAATCGATCACCATATGGAAATGCACTAGAAATGCAATGTAAATAAGATTAAAAAGAAAAAACAAACACTCAAAGAAACATTTCTCGATTAATATCTAATTACAGAATTCAATCCAAACTGTTTCAAACATTTTCTATGCACGCACACACACACACACACGTGTTAAACCTACTGTGTTGAAGACATCGTCGATCTCTTTTTCTTAAACATATTACTAATCGACGCAGTAGATTAAGAAATTGAAAAATCACTTCGAAAACGAAACTACTTACTCTTGTTTTGCAGTAATACTCGATGTATCCATATGTGCATCGAGAAATTCAGCACGAATCATTTCAGGCGTAAGAACAATTTTAGTTTCTTCTGTCATATCACTAATTAAAGGAAAGAAAATCAAGTGCAGTCATTCAAAATGTTTATTTAAACATACTCGTCTAGGAGTTGTCGTCGATCAGACTCAGGCAATTCATTGAGAAGGGATGGAACATTAGTTGGGAGAATATCTTGAGGAAATGGATCATTCCTAAAGAAAGAAAAAACGACAACATGAAATTCGCACACGCCTATGTTTTTTTGTAGCAAACCATCGTGGGAGCCAAACATTGGACATTGTAGGTACTTGAGTCAAAGCCGAAATGCCTGTACTACTCATGTTTTTCCAGGCCATTGTTCCTTGAATAACATCCTATCGATGATAAACGAAAGGATCGTTTCTTTTTTCGGTTTCATTTGTACACAAAATGTTTACTTCTCGATCAAGATATCGATTAGTTGTTGAATGTCCTGGTCGTTCAAGTAATGGCATTGGACATATGGCATTATCAAGATCGATACCCGAGTATGGTAATAATGTTTCGTAAGTTACGACACCAGGTGCAGGATTCTAATCAGAGTTTTAAAGAGTTTAGCGCTTGGCTTTTTTTTTTGTCTAGAAGAACTTACAAATGCTGTCAAAGGATGATAAATAGGTGCTTTGAGAAGTGATGATGGCACTTGTGGTTGAACAATTGTTGGTTTTTCCGATGATCGTGGTGAAGCGATTGTTACTGATGGTTCATCGAGTTGAATCAATTCATCTTCAGCACCAACACGTAATGAACGTGCTAATGAATGAGTTGTATAATCATATCGAATAAACGATGGATCGATGGATTCATAATTAAGAAGTTTATATTGTTTGGGCACTGTCAGTGGCATTACAGGCAAAACATAACGATGTTTAAATGTTATTTGTGGTGCTCCAACTGTGCTAATCGCTTCGATAGTCTAAAAGAATACGATCGATGTGAAACATTTTCAAAGGAAAACGATCTTTAATTTTACATTGGAATCATCTTGTTCATTTTCGTCACTTCTCGGTAAATGAAATGTGCCGATTATACTATTACGAGTAATTAATAAATGACCATCAGTTTCCAATGTTTCGCCGTGCAAAGATTTGAGATATTCATAACCATAGATTTCGAAATCTGCATCTAAATTCGATTAGTTTTGATTTATTTTTCAATAATTCGAAATTTCCGTTTTTCTCTACTTGTTTTCGATTCTTTAAATGTTTTAATAAACGTTCGAATAGCTCGAAGACGCTCGGTCAACCGTCGTCTGACAATAACCTATTGAATTTTTCATCAAGAGAAATTCTTTTCTTTCGTTTATCATTTACTTTTCGTGCAGCTTGAGCAAAATGATCAAGAGCTTGCAAACGATTAAGCCAGAGATTATTTGTATGCAGATCAAATTGTGCATCGGCACGAATTTTCTAAAGCAATAAATTTTTTTTTGCAATCGATTAATTTATTTTTTTACTAAATCAAGTGCTCGAACAGTTCGTTGTTCGGAATAAAGAACTATTTCTCGATTATATTCATCATCAGGTATTGGATGACCAATACGAATCTTGAAAATAGAAATCAATAAATTAATTTATGTGAATGAAATAACAAACTGAGTATTCATCCCAAGATATTTGTCGACTAGCAAGAATATTTTCTCGTTCAGTTTGTGATAATGGATCGAAGCCAAGTTTAGTTTGCCAACGAATTTTATTTCGTTGTTCTTCATCTTCAATTCGATTAACGTCTTGTAAAAAAATTGTTTCCTAAATAATTGTTGAAGAAAATTCAAGTGAACGAATTGAGAAATCTATTTACTTTTCTCTGTCGATTCAATCCACGTTGATTTTCCGATGATAATTCATTGAATCTTCTCAAATCTTTCAATGCAACTTTGCCTTTCTTCTGTATGAGAACTTTCGAAACTGCCCAAGTTGAATCGAGTTTTTTCGGAATACGAAGACCGTCTCGTTCAATTTCATTATCGACTGTGGATTCAATCGACTGTTGTTGCTGTTGTTTAGGTAATCTTGATTTTGTACTTGTTGGAATCGGTGCTGATAATGCCATTGATGACATTGCTAATGGAGATTTCTTCGTTACTAGATTGATATTATCAGTCGAGAATTGACCACTCATACCGAGATTTTTCTTTGCTAATTCTCTGTTCGAATAAAAGAAAAATGGTGAATCAAAAATAAACATTAGAATGATCTACCTTGCAAGACCTGGCAAACATTTTCCAATAAATGTGCAAAGAAATGGTTGAATATGAAATTGTGATACAACAATAGCAACAGATAAACGTGATGTACAGAATGCTGTTGGTGTATATGTAACAGTTATACTCGTTACATCGGATTGATTGATTGTACCTTCCATTGGTTCAATAGTCAAAGCTGAATCTTGACTGAGTATATCGATTCGATATTGAAATTCTACTGGTGCTGCTGATTGAAGTGAAAATGTTTTGGTGATTCTAAAAATTAACAACATATTTCTTTAGTGAGATCGATTCATTCGAAAATCTTTGTCTACACACATTTGTCCAAGAGGTGTATTAGGAAATTGATATGAACTTGGAAAGATTCCATCCAAGAGAATAATTGGATACGCATGAATAGGAACGATAATATGATGATCACGTTCAGGTGTATGAATACGTATAGCATCATGATAGTATTGCCATTGTGTTGGTTTAAAAGAAACTTTAACGTGAATAGAAAAACCGGGCACAAGTCTTTGGGGTTTTTTATAATCGATTTGAAAGAATGATGTTTGAGGTGGAATGATATCGACTCGAAGAACTTCAGATGAACGATTTAGAATGTGTAGATCACGTGTTTGTGTTTGATTGATTTCGAAACCATCGAAATGAACTTCATGTGGAGTAACTTCAACCAATTTATTACGTTTTAATTTAACGAAAAGTTCTATATTAAACAGCAAGCAAAAAAGAAGATCGAAAATAAAAACTCAAATTTCAGTGTTCTACTTGATTGAAGAAGATGATTTGGTACTGGATTTCGGTTTAGTTCTGGTTTAGCAACGAGAATTTCCAAAGCTTTTCGTTTGGCTTCCATTGCTTCATCGCTAATCGGTGGTGCCGTTCCATATAAAGCTAAAGATTGAGATTCGAAGGCTAAGTCACTCATTTTTTCGATCTTCAATGCGATCGAGACTCTAACATTATTGTTTTAAATAAAAACCATTTCAATTCTCTCAATAGTGAAGGTTTGCTAGGCAACACAATTCTTTTTTCTCACACTAATGACATCTACGATCGAATTAACCTCGAGTCACATTTAGATTATTTAAAATCTTAATTAAAAAAACGAAACATTTTAATTAAAATTTTATTTTAAAATTGAAAGAAAAAAGGTCATGTTTGTAAAAGACACGCTTTTGTTGTCATGAAACAAAATAAAATCATCAGTTGATATGGCTATTTGCAACGGAAGCCGTATTATTAAAGAAAATTTTCTTTTTCCTTCTCTTTCTATTCTCTCTCGTTTTCTATTGCCACTTTTTTTATATAATTATTCTTGAAGGACTATTTGTAAATTTTATTTATTTGACATCCGTTCCTTTTTTTTCTCTCAGTGTCTCTCTCTCTCTCTTTTTGTGTGTTTCTATTCGAATATGAGTAGTTGAATAGACAGAGAAAAAAACACACACATAGACAAACGAAAAAAAAATATATCCATATACAGATTATGATTGTATGAGTTTCTAATGGCTATGGCCGAGACAAATATGTTTTCCAAACACAATTCCGGAGAACCGTCCGATGCCAATGCGTCAACGTCGAATAACGTTGATGAACAGTTAAATAATTCGAATAATGTATCATCAAACTATGATCAAGGAGAATCATCCGATTCCCATACAACTTCTCAAATTCGTTCGAATCCATTACCACGGCCGGGTCAACATCTCGACGGTAGAAATTCGAGAAGCCATTGTTTTCAATATTTGCATATTCGATTTTAGATGCTGATTTACTTGCTTGGAAACATCAATACATAAACATTGGCTTACGTGAACAGAGTGTTTTGTCGAATTCAGCCGATGATTTAACACAATTAGTTGATCATATTCCGTATCCAATCGAAAGATTTGGCCAAGATTATGCAGATGGTGATGAAGGTAATAAATAAATGACGACGAAAAAAAACAAGAAGTTAAATAGTTGTTGTTGATGTTCTGAAATTTAGAAGAATTGCATTTCGATGATGGAAATACATTTGATTACGAAACATCCATTCGTGATCGATTAAAAAAAGCCAATGAAGAACTTGAACATGATGATACACCAGTCGAAATCAAACATCGTCAACGTGTTTCATTCGATGCCATTGTTCGAGCAGTTGACTTCGGTCAAAACGGCCAAGATCTAGACAATTCAAATCCATCGGATCAATCAGCAAATCCGCCGATTATCGAAGAAAATGAATCAGCTCGTACGAGTAGTTCTCAACAAGAAACGAATCCACTTGAATACACTGTACCATTAAATGATACTCAACCACGCGATGGTCCATCAATGTTAGATAAAATCAAAGCCGTTCAATTTCACGGAGCTTTACCGCCTGGCGAACGTTGGTCGTCACAACCAGCAACTGTTTCTGAAGGTATTCGAGAATTGATTTATATCGAACTTTTCTTTTCTTTATTATTATTATTATAATCGACATGACAAATCGTGTTCTTAGTTAAAGAAAAGGTTTCGACTTTCTCGGATTTTTTTACATTCCTCTATTTTCTCGCTTTGCTTACCCAGTGACTGACTTGACGAGAAGAAAAAAAAAGGAAAGAAAACGAGCACTTTAGTAGGAAAAATAATAAACTCTTCAAAAATAAGTCATATCTTTAAAGCTTAATCGGATTCAAACAAAAAATTCTCTCTTTTCGTTTCGTTTTTTTTTGTTGTCTTTCAAGATCTAACGTCCACTGCCAACGGCAATCAAAATCAAATGAATAACACGAATGGACGAGAATCAACTCAAACAAAATCTTCGTCACCACAGAAACCAATGGTTGTCTCGATTAATGGCGGATTTGAAATACAGGACGAAGATGATTATACAGCAACACAAGGCCTTACGATAGATAATCCAAAACCAGCGTTTGTTCCCAAACCACCGTCCGATCCCAAACCAAACCGAGGCCCACTCAAACCTTTACGTCCAACGCCTTCATTGAATCGACCGAATTCAGCTAATAACAGTCGACAATCGAATAGTTTCACATCAAGATCATTTCCAGAGAAAAACGCCAATCAATCAAGACCAAAAAGGTAAATTCGAATGAATCTATACAGAAGAACAAAAATATCGAATTATAAACAAAATCTAGTGCCGGTATTCCGAGTACAATTGAATCTTTTATTCCAAAGTAAAACAACGTTTTCATAGTATATTTTGTTTTTTTTAATCGAATTCTATGTTCAGACATTCGTCAAGTGTTGATTTCAAAGCACTGAATCGCAAAGCTGCAGCTGAAAAACGTGAAAAAGAAGAAGCAGAACGTCGACAAAAGGAAAAAGTAATTAGTTAGATTTTATTATTCGAATTGATTTCAATTGTTTTACAATTCAAAGGAAGATGAAGAACGACGAATTCAATCGGAAAAAGCCAAAGAATCATTTGAAAAATGGCTACAAGACAAAGATGCTGAACGAAAACGATTAACCGAAGAAAAACGTTTAGAACAAGAAGAACATGACGTAAAACAACAACAACAATGAAAATTCATCAATAATAAATTGTTTTTTTTTATTAATGTTTAGGCTCAGCAAAGCAAATATGAGAAAGAACTAGCTGAATTACGTGAGAAAAAATATCAGGAATGGCTTGGTCGTAAAAATCGTGAGACTATGCTTGCGAATGAATTCAGAAAACTGCAAGCCGATGATGAGGATCGAGCATCAGCCGGAGGTTCAATGACATATCAAACAGCTCAACAAATAGCAAATAAAAAGGCGTTTCAACGGTAGAATCGATTCTTCTTTCATAAATGAAATGTTTTTTTTGTTCTTTTCGTGTGATACAGTTGGTTGCGTCGAAAATATGAACAAGCCAAAGAAGAACAACGACAAATGCGTCTCGAAGCTCGACGTCTACGTCGTCGTCAACGTCGTTCGATAAAACGCTATCAACTTCAGCAGGATCTTCAATTAGCTCGATCATTTGGCTATTCTTAAATCTATACAAAACACACATACGCACAAAGCTGAGCAGAAAAGAAATTTTCGTTCTCATTTCATACATTGATTCATTTTTTTTCTTGCTTTTTTTTTCTCTTTGAATTTCTTTTGTACACAAAAGAAGGAAAAAAAATCGATTATTTTCTTCAAACTATGCATCATCATTATCATTCGACGTGTGCAGACAAGAAAAAGAAGAACGAAACACGTCGTTACAGATTGATAGATATATCGAGCGTAACGTTTCAATAAAAAGAAGAAATTGGTGATGAGAAAAAAAATATTTTATTATCAATGTCCTTTCCGTTTGTCGACTGTCTATTAGCTGATATTAGTTTTCAACTGTTGGGAATATTCATTTGAATAAAATTCGACTTCGTATCGTTTTAACTAAAAAGAATAATACAGAAAATACTTGTCAAGGTAATTGTACAAATAGATTTGTAGAATAGTCATGAGATCAATTGAGAAAAGAAAAATAATACAATAGTTTTCACTATATTGACCTGTTTTTCCTCGCTAATATGCATATCGAGAGAGTGAGGCAGTATGAAAACATTTTCGGTTACAGTCAATATCGAGTCATAGATAGGTTTGTTATTTATTTATAGGAAAACTAAACGGCATATTTGTCATACTCTCGAAACCTTGAAATATACCAGAATCAAAAAATTACTTCAATCAAAATAGAAAACAAAAAGAAACAGAAAATATTTATATCAAAAACAAAAAACACACCTATTATCATTTAAATAAACGATATATGAATATAATTTTTACATTTTCCTTTTCTATACAGTTTTTTTCTTCTATTCGTCCCTCCTATTTATCTTCGTTATGTTCGATAATATTCGTTTGCGAAGGTCAAAACAATACTTCTGCCAATAAATACATATTACGAAATCGTTCTTACCTTTATGGCAGATATGATACTATCTTACACGCGATCATGATTGACGTCACGTTTGTTATTGCGGCAACGCTTAGCTGCGGTTAGGAGAAGGAGAAATGCAAAGCCTACGTATTTTGATTCACAATCAAGGCTCTTTTTTTTGTTCTTAATTAGTATTGCTTTTTTTTCTTTACCTCAGATACTATATATATTTGTATTTATTGGCACATTTTAGTAGTAAACATTCTATGAAATTATTTTTTCCTTTACTTTTTTAATTTAATCATCTATGCTCTATCTTCAAAATGAATGTATTTACCTAGTCACCCTTTGTATTTTGACATATGTATAACAAAAAAAAAACTACTGTTTTATTATTAGACTCATTTGTCATTTTAAACAACTTTTCAACTTGTCACATAGAATATTTATATAGTATACCTAGCTTTTCAACACAATCACCCGACTTTTATCTGCTCGCTCAAATTTCTCAAATATGTTATGCATTTTTTACAAATGAGGCGAAACGAAACCAAGGTTTTTTTTGCTGTTTATATATTGTCTCTTTATATTTTGAAATAATAATACTTATTTGCGTCGTCTGTATTGTCAAGTATATTATCACTCTTTTTAGATACATATTATCACCAATAATATCGTCTTAAACTACAAATAAATATGTTTCCATATTCACAACCACCAGTAAGATTCAAATAAAAACTTGATTTATTTTTATTTTCTCTCTATAGATGTATGCAGTACATCCTCACCCTCATCATCATCATCATCACCATCATCATAATCCTCAACATCAACAACAACAACAACAGGCGATATTTGCTCAACAGCAACAGCAACAGCAACAACAACAACAAGCAAATATGTTGTTCTTTCAATACAATCAGTTGAATTCAATGCAAGGAACATATTCCAATCCTGCTCTTACATCTGCCAGATATATGCAGCAACCATTAGAGCAACAACAACAAGGTTATCGTCCGGATCAATTAGTTCCACAAACTAAAACACCCGTTCAACAACCAATCAAACATTCTAGTCCAATTAATATGATTCCTACAAGCTCACCAAAAGCCTGGATGCATAGTCCTCAATTGCAAAACCCTGAAGGATTCTTACCGATAATTCGTACTCCATCGACATCCAAACACGAACTTATACCTCATATGAGTACAAGTAATAGCATTCAAAGTACAACATCGACACCTCCAATGGCCATGTCATTCGAATCTCCGAAATTATCTCGTCGTCATCATTCAAAACGACATTCATCATCCGATCGTCGTCAACGTCTTCACAGTGGTTCAAGTTGTTATGAGTCCGATTCAGTCGATATACACAGCAATGATGAACAAGAATACGAGGTAAAATTTTCGAGCGCTTTTTACTATCAAAGATAGAAATGTTTCGAGATAGTTTTCGTTTTTTTTTCGTATCGAAATGTAACATTCGATGTTCATTAAATAGAAATCATTTCTTTTTTTCTATCGATTATTTATTAGTGGCTTCCAAACAATACGAAAGCATTAATGCCAATATCAACCACATCGAAGAAACGTTCACATTCAATAGGTCGATCCGACCAACAACATGCATACCAATCGTCATTAGCAATACCGAATACAAATCAAAATTCATCACAAAAAAATGTTCTTTCTCGACCGAAATTACTTCAATATATTGAAGATAACATTATAGGAAAAGATCATATCTTTCAAGGACCATGGGGTTTACGACGAAGTAGGATGATTATTGAATTTCGAAATATGGAATTTATTTGTTTCTGTTTGTTTGCTTCAAGTGATCTATTGCGATTATACAGCATCAGGTCGACCGGTACAATTTATTGAAAATTATATCAAATCCTATGTACTTCCTCTGTAAGAAATTATTTTGATTATAAGTGCAATTAAGCAATTAATTGACCTTGTTTTTTTTTATTTTTATGTAGATATGGAAATACACATAGCGAAACAAGTTTATGTGCTCAACAATCGACAAAATTTCGTGAAGAAGCTCGTCAAATAATCAAAAAATCTGTTAATGCAAATGAAAACGACGTTCTACTGTTCACTGGTTCAGGTTCAACAGGAGCTGTTCATACGCTTGCCGATAATTTTCAACTTCATGATCGAAAAATTCGAGAGAATACCGTCATCATAATCAGTGCATTCGAACATCATAGTAATATTTTACCTTGGCAAGAAACTGGTGTTGAAGTAACGTTTTTTTTTCAAAAGAAAATTATTGAACATTCGCGTTTTTTTTTTCTTTCAAAGATGGTTCGTATTCTTACGACGCAACAAGGTATTCTCGATCGATCGATGTTAGAAGAAAAATTAAAACATTATTCACGATTGAATAAACGTATTATTTGTTCATTGAATGCTGCAAGTAATATCACAGGAATCTTAACCGATGTCGATGATATATCAGCACTTGTTCATTCCTATTCGGGTTATATTTTCTGGGATTATGCCACAGCTGCACCCTACGTCAAAATCGATATGAATCCATCGGCAACTGCATATAAAGATGCGATATTCATATCGACACATAAATTTGTCGGCGGGCCAGGTACACCTGGTAAGAATGAATGAATGAATCAAAACAATAGAATTGGATAATTCGAATGTGTATTGTTGTTTTTACTTTCAGGGTTACTGATTGCAAAGAAATCATTGTTTAGTCTCAAACCTCCAAAGGCCTGCGGTGGTGGAACAGTTAATTTCGTAACTCGTACGTGTCGAGAATATAATTATGATATTGAAACACGTGAAGAAGGTGGCACACCAGATATAATCGGTTGTATTCGTGCTGGTTTAGTTTTTCAATTGAAAGATTCAATTGATAAGAACTATTTACAACAGCGTGAAGATGAACTGGTCAAACGATTCTATCGTCGTTTTAAAAAACATCCAACATTGATTCTTCTTGGTTCGCAAACAGCTGCTCGTCTGCCAATATTTTCGTTTATTATCTATGTACCTGGCGTATGCAAATATTTACATCACAATTTCGTTTGTCTTCTTCTCAATGATCTCTTCGGTTTACAAGTTCGATCCGGTTGTGCATGTGCTGGACCGTATGCATTGGATTTGCTCAATGTTAGTGATATGAAAACAGATATTTATTGTATGTTTATGACGGAAGATGTCTGGTAAATAGTTTTATTTTCAATTCATAAAACGAAATATTATTATGTGTTTTTCTTTTCTTTTTCAGTACACGTGGAAATGATGCTATCGTTCGAACGATGATGATGAAGTAAGACGAAGAATTTGAAACAATGGAAAACTATTTTCTTGTTCGTAGACCGGGTTTTACACGTTTGAATTTATCGTTTTTTGCAACTGAAGATGATATTGATTATATTCTCGATGCAGTCGATTTCGTTGCTACCGAAGGCTGGAAATTTCTACCTTTAGTACGTTTGCTAAATATTTGTTCTTCTTCTCTTCAGTTAATTGCTTTTCGTTTAGTATACATACGATCCAGTCACGGCTGGATGGTCTCATCGTAGTGGTTTTCATTTACCACCATCGAGTCTCGATGATATAACTTACAAATCTGGTAAAATGCAATATGCAAATCGAAAAGACCTAACGTCATCACGTGGAGACAAAGTCCGACCGGTAGGCTAAAAAAATCGAAATTCAAAACTAGCTGTTTTTTTTTCTTGTGCTTTCTAAAGGATCCATTCCGTGAAGCAAGATTAATTGCAGATGATTCTGTTCGTCGTGCTCTCGATTCAATTGATTACACATCGGATCCATCTCTCAATGTTCCTGATAAATACAAACATATGGTTTGGTTTACTTTACCAATCGATGTTGCATTGATGATGGTCAAACAAAAGGAAATCGGACAAGAAATGTCATGTGATATCAATTCGATTCCATTTATGCCTGCTGAAGCTCGAGTAAATTCTATGACTATACAAATCAATTTTTTAATATTCTATTTAGGAACGACTGAGTATTCTATCGAAATCAAATGAAAATACAAATGCTCGAAAACGTCGTCATTCCAATCGACCATCATCATCACTACGTGTTCGATAGTACATAACACGATCGAATCATATCTAACTTTCTTATTTATTATTTTTGTGTTTTCTTTTTCTTTTTTAATAATAATAATATAGAAATTAGTTTTTGCATCAGTAAAATTTCTTCGTCATCAATGATTCTTGTTTTTCAAATAAAAGAAAAAACAAAAGAGCAACCACTATGTTTGACATATGTAGGAGGAAGAGCATGGTTCGTGTATTAAATATTGACCTTTTCTGTTATTTTCAAAAGAAGGACGAATAATTTATCGACATCCTACTAAATATTTGCAGTACGAAATAAACCAACATCAAATCCTTCGTATTCTTTTTTCTTTTCGTTATTATTTTTGTTGTTATTGTTATTTGATTACGTTTCATAGTTGAATTATGATGTTATTTCAAATCTATGTTTTAATTACATTTTATTTAACAATTACTTTAGCTTTACAAATTAATTTTTATACAACTGTTGGACAAGTTAAACAGAAGGTTTCAATTAAAAATGGATATTTTCAATCTTATTTTCCTAATCAAGAATATCATTCAATCGTACCGTAAGATGATTATATTTCATTTGCTGTTGAATATCAAAGATTGTTTTTTTCTTTTTAAGAGGAACAATTGATTTTCCTAATCAAAAAATAATTGAACAGGATTTCTATAATTCCAATGAAGAGCTACGAAATACAAATGTCTATTTGAAAGTAAATGCAAATGAACATAATCAAACAATTCTAGCAAAATTGATCGATCCTTATGCATATTTGATTAAATACGATTCATCACGATATAGTTATGTATCACGAGATCGAATCGAATTCGTTGAACAACCGAATTTCGATGGAATGATTCTATCGGTTCAATTGAATGATCCGACTGTTATTCAAACAAACATGACATATCTAACTCGAGGATTATCATGGGCACCGAGATATGAAGTTATTGTCATTGATGAACAATGTAACAATTTTCTTTTGACTTATGAAGGAAAATTTTCTGTATTTTTAGCTGCTACACTTCGAGCATTAGCAGATATTACTAATGAACATGAACGTTCATATGATATCACCCATGGTCAATTAATAACTGGTAGTATTCCATTAGCATCTGGTTCATTACTTCGAGTGCCTGCTGCAATGGATACACATCGTGTTGAATTCATGGCTAGTGGCGGCGCATCCATGGGCATGCCATCATCGATTTCAACTGATGCTGATGCATCAAATTTTGGAACTTATTCATATAATCTCACTCGACAATTTCGTCTATTACCAAAATCTATAAAAACATTTCCATTTCTTTCGACTGCTATTTCATTCAATTCAACACTTGAAGCAACAATCTATCTATCGTCAGGAACCTATTCTGGTCTATTTCAACGGATATTTACTATTGAACCATCAGAATTTCTTCCTGCTGGTACAGTCACATTCTATCTCGCGTCGACAGGTACGACATTAGGTCAAAGTCGACTAGCAGATACATCGAAAAATAGTAAACAACGAGTAAGTTTAACTAATGATCCCGATGTTAAATATCAGATTGTCAATGTCGTAACATCAACTCGACAAATACCGGTCTATGGTCATGATTTAAATGTAACTGTGAATGTAATCAATCGAAAAGATAAACAAACGATTTCAGTTCAATTAACAATCAATAGTGGCTATCGAAATACAACACTTTTGTCAGAATTATACTCATCGTCTAATATAAGTATTGAACAAGATCCAATAAATCGATCGATATTAATCATTCGAGCAATAATCGAACCGAATTCCGAAGAAAAATGTTCGTTCGCACTCAAACAATCGAACTGATATTCATGTTCGTCATTTTTCAAAGGAATGTATTTAAATAAATTTACACAAATAGAAAACTAATCTATGCAAATCTTTGTGGATATTTTTCTATTTGTCCGTCGTCAATAGACATCTGTCGAACGTTGTATACATAGGTTCGCAATAATCAAAAGTGAAATGTAAAGATAGATATGAGTCATGAAATGATTGACTGGCTTCTCTGCTCCTTGAATTTTTTTTCTTTTCGTTTTTCATCGAAAAAAAAAGAAAAATTCCCCGAACCCGAACATATCAGCATGACATCAAAAGTAAATCACATATTTCCTTTCTGTATTAAATTCGTGTTTTCGACGACGTTAAACAACACTTCGGTAAATATTTACTTACAGATATGTATGCATATACACATGTGCGTGTGTGTGTTGTGATGATTTCATTTTTTATCTGTTCTTGTTTGATTTTCAGCGAATCGAATTTATGTATACGAAGGATATCTTTTCGATAGATAGCTAGTCAGTTGATCTTTTTTTCTGATAAAAAAAAAGTAGCCAAACAATGAATCGAAGTGAATTAACAACGAATTCATTTTGGCAATCGGAGGTTGTCGTTTTTAGTCTATCGATATTGGCGACATTCGAAATCGTATTTTGGTTATGTAATGGTTTTTTAATATTCATTGAAACCTTCGATATTCCATCGATTGATCAATATCGAATACAGAAGCAAAAGAAAAAATTACGTTTTCAACCGGAACTCGTTCGTTTCATTATCAAACAAACAATTCGTCATCAAATATCATTGATTTTATTCACTCCTGGACTTTATTATGTTTTAAATCTATTCGGTCACGTTGAAATCTTTGGACCTCGGCCAGCATGGTCGACAATTCTCTTTCAACTTGCCATGTTTATTCTCGCCGAAGATGCGCTCTTCTTTTGGACACATTATTTATTTCATACACCATGGTTATATCAAAAAATTCATAAGAAACATCATCTTTACACACAACCAACTGGTGTCGTATCTGTTCTATCTGATCCGTGGGAAAATCTACAAAATCAATTATCGATTTGGTTATTGCCGATGTTTTTCAAAGAAAAACATCTTTTTACATTATGTCTTTGGATGATTATTCGAGTCTATCAAACAGTGAATGCGCATTCGGGTTATGATCTACCTTATGTTAGTACACAGTACTGGTTTTCATGGGTTATGTCTGGTGCGTTAGGACATGATTTTCATCATCAACATGGTAAATGGAATTATGGATCGTTTTTTAATATTTGGGATCGATTGATGGGCACATATCGATCAACATCAAGCAAAGAAATTGATTGATAAGAACGAAGACGAAGAAGAGAAAGAACGAAACAAACGTATCAAGTTATAAGCCTTTTTTTTGTTTCGAAGTTATAAAATAGAAAGAGAACAAAAGAAGACGAAAGAAGAAAAACAAACTGATCTCTTCGTATTTGATTGATGAGAAATTAAACGTGCGCATGCTTGAGATGTTAGTTAAGGTATTGAAAGTTCTCTCCTTTAGACGTATGATCTATTAGAAGTGATAAATATCGATGCAGACATATCGAGATATAAAAAGAATCGGTAAATATAATTATAGCTGTATTTACTCGAGTTTTTTTTGCTCGTCTTATTTTGCCCGTATTTCAATAGCAACTAAAAATACTAGTGAAAAAAGACGCTTTTCGTGTTATATTTACCCTCACTGTCGATCTTTTTCTCGTTCTTCTTTCTTTTCACTAGTTTATTCCTCTTTGCACACGAATACTTTAAGAAGTCGTTATTATTTTTTTGAGATCATTGGCGTATTTTGTACTATAAGAACAAATCATCAAACCGATGACTAATTAATTGTTCATTTTATTACGATCAAATTCTTGTCAGCCCACATCTATTTCCATGATTTTTAAATCCCCTATGATTCATTGAAGCTCATCATTTTTTACTAAAAAAGGAAACAGCATCGATGACTCATTTTTTGACTCAGAGAGGAAAAAAACAACCGAGGTCTATTTATATATACACCCGTTATTATTATTTCAGATTTAAACACTTGATTTGAAAGTATTAAATATTTCTCAATTCTGATCTGAATTTTTACAAACAACAACAACAACAACAATGTCTCTCAGTTATCGAAATCCGAATCGATCGGTTGCTTCCAATGATGATGCTAAAGATCTGAAATCTAACATGCGAGAAAGTCGTTTAATCCAAGAAGAACATTGGGAATTGCCAGAAATCCAAGAGAAATTTAAACAAGTTCGTAAATCAAATCGAATTCGACCGACATGATTTTTTTTTCTCGATTTATCTAGGGTTCAATTGCTTTCGCGGATGTTCATGGTGTTCTTCAAATCTTAGGTGTTAAAATGCCGAAATTCGAAACAAATAAAATTCTCGAAACTCACGATCGAAACAAAGATGGTCAATTATCGAAAGAAGAATTTGAATCTGTAAGAAATCACATTGAGAAAAAAAACAATTTTTAATCGAAATTCACCGTCATATGTTGTGTTTTCAGCTCTATATAAAATTACGCGCAGAGAAAGATGTTGGCAGTACATGGGGCAAAAATGTCAAAACTGTTGGTGGTGTCGATCGATTCGTTACAACACGACGAAATTCCACCGATGATCTAGATTCGAATACATCTGCTGTTGAACAACAGCAAGAAGCATCCGGTCCGTACCATAGTGTTCTTGTTGAAGAACGTGTCTGGACAGCAAATTGGATAAATCAGTATGTGATTTTAAATCGACTATAAAACTATCTATTATTTTCTCGAGTAGACTTCTTGCAGATGACGCACATTTAAATTTACGTACGAATCCAATTGATTCTCAAGATGCACAAGCGTTGTACAAACGATGTCAAGATGGAATCTTACTTTGGTAGACATATTTTTATTTATTTCTTATTATGAGTCATGTTTTGTTTTTCCTATTTAGTAAATTAATTAATATTGCCGTACCGAAAACAATCGACGAACGTGCAATTAATTTGAACTTTTCAAAACAGGACATTTTCCGTCAGAGTGAAAACTTAGAACTTGGTAAATTTTGATTTGTGAATAATTTTCATATAATATCTTTGTTTTGAAATTACGTTTTTTGTAGCCATTAATTCTGCACGTGGTATTGGTTGTAAAGTGGTTAATATTCATCCGGAAAATATTTCGAAAGCTGTTCCACATTTAATTATGGGTCTTCTCTGGCAAATTATTCGAGTAAATTATCGAAAATGATTTCTTCGAATTACATTTTTTTTTGTTTTAGATTCAACTAACAAGTGAAATTAACTTGAAACATGTGCCTGGTCTCGTTCTTCTTCTACGTGATGGTGAAACAGCTGAAGATCTACTTAAATTATCACCTGAAGAATTATTATTACGTTGGGTTAATTATCAACTTCAACGTTCGGATTATTCAGGCAAACCAGTTACGAATTTTAGTGGAGATATTAAAGTAAAATATTCTCATCGAAATTGAGAAGCCAAACTTTCATTTCGTATTAGGATTCTGTTGCTTATACATATCTTCTCAATGTTATCGCTCCAACGAATACAAAACCACCTGTTGGACTCGGTCCATTGCAGGTAAATAGATTGAACTACTTTGATTTTAACAAACGAATCATCTTTAGTAAAAAGAGAAAAGAAATCTTTCGGTAATCTTGACTTTGCATGCGATTTGACTGTTATTGTTTTTTTTTTGTTGCTCAATTGCTGATCGATTTGAATATACAGAGAAAAAATATTTGCATTGATTTTCTTTTCAAGGAAAATGATTTACGTCGTCGTGCTGAAAAAATGCTACAAGAAGCTGATAAAATCAAAGCCAGAGCTCATATAACACCTGAAGATGTTGTGAAAGGAAATCCTCGACTTAACTTTGCGTAAATTCGATTCATTTTCAAAATGTTCAATTCTTTATTGAAAATTTCTTTTCTTTTCGATAGTTTCGTAGCTAATTTATTTAACACCTATCCAGCATTGGATTTACCAACTGAACAAGTACCTGATCCAGGTGTTGTCATCGAAGAAACTCGAGAAGAACGAACCTATCGAAATTTTATCAACAGTCTTGGCCTTGAACCACATGTCAACTATCTTTATTCAGACCTTTGCGATGGTTTGATCATTCTTCAAGTAAACAACACGCACATACACTCATTGGAATAAATCAAATATCTGTTTTCTAGCTTTATGATGTCATTCGTCCGAAAACAGTTGACTGGTCGAAAATCTATAAAACATTTGTTGCAATGAAAGAACGTTTTCAAAAACTAAGTTCGTTATTTAACGAAAAAAAAAGAAATCTTCGTTCTATTTAATTTTGTTTTACGTTTAGATAACTGTAACTTCGCAGTCGATTATGCAAAAGAACCACTACGATTTAAAGTTACCGGTATTGGTGGTCCGGATATTCTCGAAGGAAATAAAACGCTTACACTTGGTCTTGTTTGGCAAATCATGCGAGCATATACACTATCAATTTTACAGAAATTAGCTCGTTCAAGTACACCAATTGCTGATAAAGATATTATTAATTGGGCCAATGAAAAAGTCTCACACACATAGAATTATTCAATTGATAATCAACAAAAATCTTTTTGTTTAGTTAAAATCTGCTAATAAGAAAACATTTCTAACAAGTTTTCAAGATACATCATTAAGTGATTCAATGCTTATCTGCGATTTAATCGACGCAATTAAACCAGGTTCAATTCAATACAATCTATTGAAAACATCGGCAACACCCGAAGTAAAATCAAAAAACAAAATATTTTCATTTTCGTTCATTATCATTTCACCTTCAGGCTAAAATGGATAATGCTTTGTATGCAATTTCCATGGCACGTAAGATCGGCGCACGTGTTTACGCTCTCCCAGACGATATTGTTGAAACGAAACAAAAAATGCTTTTGACAGTATTTGCATGTCTTATGGCAAGTGATATGAATGTGGGAAAAAACTGAACGAATAAACAATACGATCTTTCATATATTCCGTCTATTTTTTTTTGATGATGATATTTCGAACGAATCTAGCTCTTTCTCTATCTCTTGTTTTTCATTTCTAATTAACTATTATTCGCATTATTTTACCTCTTTATATATTATTTTAGTTCGTTGTCTTTTGTATGTAAAAAAAAGAAGAAGAAAAAAACATTTTTAATTTCGCTCTGATTGTTTAATTTTTCTTTTTTTTATATTCTAACGATTTTATGTGAAAAAAATAAATATCAATCATTCTTTTGAGACGTCAATTACCTTGATTTATTTTGATCGACAACAAAAATGCAAATCATTCATTATCATTATTATTATTATTGTTGTTGTTGTTTTTTTCATTTTTGATAATGGTCGATGATGTGACATATTGGCATACAAATGATGGTCAAATATCTCTCTCGAACGAACGATTTAAACATGGAAATCAAAGTTTAAAATGGGAATGGTCGTCGACATCAACATTGACATATACAAATCCCGATTCGTTCAAATCAATCAAATGGGCGAATAATAAATGTTTAGCTTTTTGGCTGTTTAACACTGAACAGCCAACGACAACAACAAATGACGAAAGTAATCTATCACAACCGATTTCTATCGAATTCTTAACTGCAACTGACAGTCAACCGGTAGCACACGTCTGGTTTCATGTCAATTTCTATGGATGGCGACCGATGGGTCTTCGATATGCTCTTTTACCACAATTTAAAACGAATCTTTCACGTATACATGGTATTCGAATTTATCCACCATCGAATAGGTCTCAAGGCACTTTTTATATCAATGGGTTGAATTTTGATTATACACATAATGTGGGTCCGAAAGCTGATTATCAACAACCATGGGCAACAGAAGAATATATCAAACGATTAAAAGATGATCCAGCTAATTGGTTGTTTAATTCGAATAATATCTTTCATAATCGATCTTGGCTAATCGAACAGCAAAGCAATGCGAGTGAAGAGGACGTGAAAAAAATTCAAAAACGATGGCTTGACAGTTTGCCGTATGGAACCTGGTAGTTATTTATTCATTCAATTTTCAGCTCTTCTTAACATAGAATTCTCTTCTTTCAGGTCACCGACTACAAAAGCTGAACCATTTCAGAAATTACAAGAATCAGCTGAAAAATATGGAGTTCAGCTAGATATAATATCGAATATTCCATTAGGCAAAGGTGGTTTCTATGCGCCACGTAATGGTCTTGATATTCAACCGTTTCTTTTGGGTCCATTGAAACGAACAGCAACATCGTTTCAATGCCATCGACATCGAAAAACGGTCGATAGTGAAGAAGGACAGAATACGTGGAAATTATTATTACAACTATGTGATTATCTTTTAGAACAAGGTTGGGTTGAAGGAAATATGAACATCGAAGGACATTTAGATATTGGTAGAAAATCAATAAGAGATTTATTTATTTGATTTGTATTTAAAATAGGATATGAAATTCGAAATTATCCAATGTGTTTAATCTACATTCGTGATTCATTGAATGAAGTCAATCGTTTACAACCAATGCTTCTCTCTGCTATATGGATTATGTACGGACATTTACTAATCGAACAAAATAAAGTACCATTAAGCACTGATATTATTCATAATCATCTTACCAATGTCGTATGTAGACATAGAAAATATTCATATTTCGATTTCAATTTGATTTGTTTGTAGTCTCGTTTAATTGTTTGTCTTCCCGATCAAAATGAATTCATTCGACGTTTGCTTGCCTTTCGTTATTTATTAACGCGTTGCTTTGAAAATTACATACACGAGCCAATAGCTTTAGGTAATTAAATTAATTCTAATAGAAAAAAAAACTAAAAATTTCAAAATTCTAGATGGTACTGTTCATCATCATTGGATGTGTCATTTTGAATATTCATCTTATTCATTACCGGATATATTGAAACTAATTTCTGATTTAAACGATACAGAATTTCGTTTTTCGGATAATATTCATCGAATTATGCGTCGTTGTGTTTATACATTGAATTTTTGTTTAATTGAAAATGATAAAATTCCGCCGAATCTCAATGGTCGAGCTGGTTAGATAATCGAAAAATATCCGTTGTTGTTTGTTCGAAATGAACTTTTTTGTTTTCAGGTAAATGTCTTTCGTGTAATGGAATAAATATAACCAAGAAATGTGTTTGTATGGGCGATCCATACGATCGATATGTAGCAGGAATGTTGGTATCGATGTGTTCGAAAAGTGACAAAAGTATTTCGAAGTATTTAAAAGAGTAAGACGAAAAATTGTTTTTATGTTTTGGATATCGTTCGTTTTGTTTTTTTTATATAAAGTGGAATCGATCCAGTTGCATTCGAAGGTCATTTGACGTTGAATTCAACTGCAGCTTGTATTCATCGTCGATCGAATTTCTATGCCAGCATTGTCGGAATGGGAAAGAATCGCCGTGGATTAGAAATCTATGGTAAAAAAAACTTCAATTTCAATATTCTCATAGAATTTCTTCGGTATTTAGGTTGGTTATGTGATACGAATAATTACGGTAAATATGCTCGTAATTGTTCGATATTTGTCACTCGAACAAATGAGCAAGGTTCGCTTAAATATTCGAATTCAGGTTGTGCTTATCCCGGTTGGCAATGGTCACATTGGTAAATTCGAAGATTCGATATTGACAAAGAAAAATGTTGATTTCTATCTAGGCCAGGCACGACGTGTTTACTAAGATCACGTTCGGAATTGTTCGAAGGTTATTCGAATATTACAGCTAAGAATTGGCTCGCTGGTGGCACGTCGATTGACAAACAAGATGGCATGTTTAGTAACGATTTTTTCGTTTATGATCTCGCTTTTCGTCGTTCGATTTATTGTTTCAATAATCGTTTAACAGTTTTGACAACAAATATGAAACTCTTAGAACGAAATCGTCGGCCAGTTGTTACAACATTATTTCAATCGAATTTCACTGAACTTGATGAAGTTGTTTTGACATTGAACAGCCAAACTAAAATCACAGAATTTCCATACGAACAAACATTCGATGTTAATCAATTAGAATCAATAATTGATCATCGAAAACTAACTTATTATCTTCATCCAAATGAAAACCAGAATCAATCGTATCAAATTAAAATTCGCTATGGTGAACAAGAAATGACCTATTGTAATCAACAGTATCTCATCGATCCAAAGAACAATCCGATAATCGATATGAAAAGCAAAAAATTTCGAGAGCCAAATTTCGAAGATAATGAAAAATATTTTCGAACAACTAAAGATCAATTCGGCTTGGGTTACATCGAACATTTGCAAGTTGATGATGGAACAGGTTCATTTGTTTATACAATTCTTATTGATCAAGATAATCTCGACCGATGGATAAGCGAACATTCGTACGAAGATAGAGATCCATGGTCGAGTACAGATTTGTCTCGATTACCACCGACAATTATTCTCTCGAAAACAGATGATCAACATATTTTCTATGATCGTGAAACGGATACAACGTGTTATACATGTTTTTCGAAAGACCGTTTGAATGTTAACATCGGTTTTGTTCAATCATTTGGCGAACCTTGTTTCGCAATGGTACGTGGTCGTGGACCAGGTACAATTCGAGTTAGTATTGCAACGACTGATTTCATGCTCAAAGAAACGATGTGGATGGTGCTCAAAGGTCAATGGGATAATCCACAATTGATAAGCGATGATGAAAATGGTTCTGTACATGTACGTTCGGAAATACTCGACAATGGTGATACCAAAATAACAGTTTGGCAACGAATTTATTTACCCGTGGAATTTCATATAACTCAAGCTTAGAATCTCATCTATTAACAATAGTTTTGCTTTTTTCAATATGAATATTATTTTAATAAATAACTTTTATTTTATTTTCTTACTTCAGATATGTTTCTTCGTTCGACATTGAGACTAGTCAGTTCACAGTATACTTATGCGTCATTTCTCTCGCCAACATCGATTCAACTCGAACATCAACGACCGTTTATGTTCTGGCGAGCGAATGTCAATCGAGAATTATACGGTACACCGAATAAAGCTGCAGCAACGAGAAAACGTCGACGTCTTCAAAAGAGTTTAACACAAATCATTCGCGAAGGACAACTATGGCGATTTCTAAAAGAAGCTTATCTACCTGATTTGAAAAAATTATGGAATGAAGTTCAACCGTGGGATCGCAGGTAGATATTTACATTTCGAAATCGATCGATTTTCATTTCCTATAGACATGAATTCTTTCATAATGATTACATGGTTATCCATGATTTTTCCGATCATGAAGAAATTAAAAAATGGACGGTTCGTACCGATCTCGATGAGGGTGTCGGCGAATCAACAGCTCAATTAGTACCGAGTGGAAATGGTTCGGTTCTATTTCGTGGTAATATCTCAACGAAAATGGTCAATCAAAATACATTGTATAATCAAAGTGGTTTTGCTGTTATGTTTTCCGAACGATTACGTGGAACATTTCTTATGCCTGCACATCAGAAAGGTTGGACGAATTTTACACACATACTCCTGAAAATTCGAGGCGATGGACGATTCTATGAGATTCGTTTTCATACGCCTGATCATGATTATCATCATTGGGTTTGATGGATTCATTCGTTTTGCACAAAATATTTATCGATTTATTTTTTTAGTCGGATATGTATTCAATGATTTTATATACACGTGGTGGACCCTATTGGTCAACAGCAAAAATTCCGTTTGCACAATTCTTTCGAAATAATATGGGACGTATTAGTGACAAACAATATCCGTTTAATCCATTGGAATGTACGCAAATGTCGATATCAGTCATCGATGCTGCTGATGGACCATTCGAACTTGAAATATCACAAATTAGTTTACTACGTGATCTACGTTATACCTATGACAAATTTGCCTATGAACAGTATACACTTCCACCTTATACAACTGTCTATAATTGATCATCAACATCAACACATGGTTCTTTCTTTTGTTTCTCTTTGTGTGTGTGTGTTTTGTAAGCGAAAAAAGAGAATAGGAAAAATGATTCATACATATTTATTTAAAAAAAGATTTATTTGTAAAACGGTTCATTTGTTGCATACATGTATGTCATTGGAGCTTTCTTCGGTGCCGTTTGATAAACAATACGACGAGTCGTTTTATTTGGCATATCTGATGATGCTAAAGTATAAACTGGTTCGGGATCGACTTTTTTCCTAATGATAACATATTTCTGTGGTGATGATGCTTCTTGTTTGGGCGCCGCGGCTTGTTGCTGCACAACCTGCACATATTGCGGCTGTGGTTGCGACAGCGGTAGCTGTAGTAGTTGCTGCTGTGGTTCGTTATCTGAATTAACGAGGATTTCATCCGAACGTTTTCTAATGACATATTTTTGTTGCATAGGTTTCTTTGGTTTATGTTTTTCGTAGATTGTCTCAAATAGGCCTGTTCGAGGATTGCGAACAACTCGTCGAACGATTTGCGTTGGTTCTTCTTCAGCATAGGCGAAGTTACTTTTTGCATTTCTAGCTGTTGGATGTTTCGGTGAACACGCAACTAAATGACCATCGGCTGTTTCATAGTAAAGTGTTCGCGGTTCACGTGAATGGACTTGATATTGACGAGTTTCAGGCAATGGCGGTGTTCGAGCACGATGATTTCGAATAATTTTGATTATATTATCATTTTCATCGAGAATGAATCTTTCACTATTTGAATTACGTAATTGAATTTTTCTCTAAAAATGTACGAACTTAAGTTATTTCTTGCAAATAATCTACGTACATCGGTCGATCCTGCTACTCGCGTTCGCCGATATTCAGGCGCAGGTACTTCTTTCGTTAAATATTGAGTACGTTGTTCTTTTACGGGTTTTCTTCGTACTACTCTTCGTGTTGTTAAAGGCATAGAATCACCTTCATCATCAGGATCATAGTAATATCGTATCGGTTTTTTCGGTTGCGAATCTCGTACCACAACATATTCGGTTTCTTGATTCGAACGATTGTTCATATCAATCGAATTTGATATTGTGTTCAAAAACAAAAAGAAAATCGACAAATCTTTTTCGAGAAAAAATGTTTGTATACAACGCAACACGACTGAATCAAATGAGTTTCTATGCAACGCAGGTAACTCTTGCTTTTCTCCGCCCTCAATGAAGTTAAAGAAAATAAAAGGATGATGAGATTTTTTTTTTCAATTAACTATTTTATATTATATACGAACAAGAAAGTAACCGACTAAGGTTTCATCAAATAATGCAATTTTTGTATTCCTTTTTCTTTTTTTTTATTTTCAATAAAATATGTGTCGTTATATAAATAAACAAGAACAGCACTCGCAATCGATCAATGTACTGTGGAACTATCCAACAGGTATGCAAATCGTTCGTGAATAATCGTATCGACCATCTTCTCGACAAGTGATTTGTTTGAATAATGGCGTGTAATTATCACGACATAATGGTTCAAGTTGACAAGTTGGTAAAGCATAGTATCTCAAAATCAATCCAGTATCCTGTGCAATAGATCGTTTGAAAACACATGGACGCTGATCGGATAAAAGTCGAAAACCAACAGAATTTTCGTCTTGTTGAGGATAACCATTACACGTTACTAAAAATAGATAGAGGAAATATTTAATGAAGACATACGTATGTCGGTGAGAACGTGTTTACGTACCTGGGCAGTTGCTCCACATTAGATTGCGATCAAAACTACAGCAAAGAAAAGTTTGGAGTATTCAATAAATTCTGATTATGAATGACTTACTTGGCGGTTGTCGAACACCAACGAGCTGATTGTGGTCCACTAATACAATCCGAATAGGAAATACCATTGCGAATGAATGGAAAATAACATGAATCATAATCTGAAATTTTGTGTTTTCTTCTTTTGTTTTATCGATTGGTAAGAAATGAAATTATTCTTACCTAAACAATAACCCCATAGTCCATGTTGATCAAGATTCGATGTTGTTGAACAGAACAATGCAAATGATATTTGCGTGCCAATTGTAACTGTACGATAGATACATGTAGAAAACGAAGCACCTTGATAAATAAATGGAAAAACACAATCGCTGCCATTTCCTGTTCCACCCATTGTTTTCACGCGAGATGCTGAAAATGAATTAGATAGAATAACTAGATAGAATTAGTTATTTGTGTGTTCTACCTCGACAATATTTCCATTGTCGATCACGATCGAAATTACTAGTTAATGAACACCAACTATCGTTGACACTATCACTGACACATTTGTCATACCATTGACCGAGATAGAAAAATGGAAAGACACAATCACTAGGAGCTATTCAAATATAGATGATTATTTTTAAAAAGAAAACATTGCCATTATGTTAGGTAACTTACAACTAGTAGTTGTATTGGAATTTGCTTGTGTTGTTAATAGAATATTTTGTAGTGTATTGTGTATGGTTGATGTTTCATTCGATGTTAATAAATGAGATGTTGTTAAAAGTAGAGATAGAAATGTAGAACTAGGATTTGTTGATGTAGGTGTAGTGGTTTGATCAATTTGCTCTGTTGAAGTTAAGATAGTAGTGGTATGAATTTGAGATGATGAATATTCCATAGTGGTTGGTGTCACAGAAGTAGTTAATATTGTTTGTTCTGTACTGTCTAGAATAGTTGTCGATTGAGTCCATGAAGACGACATCAGTTTAGTTAAAAGTAATGAAGTAGTGATAGCTTGTTCTTCTACACTAGTCGTCGGCTCAGTTGATTGTTGTGTTGTTTCTCGAGTATGCAATGATGTTTCTGTTTGTAAATCTAAATTAGTAGTAGTAGTAGCAATAGACATTGTTGACTCCATTTGTGATGTAGACGTTTCTAATTCTGTATTCTCATATGTCACCGAATAACTGGTAGTTTCAGAGGAAGAAGTTGAAACTGAACTGTCCAAAGAGATTTCTTGAGTGGTTGACACAGAATCAATAATAGTTGTTGCATGTGAAATAGTATCTGCAAATGATTCTGGTTCGATAGTTTGAGTAGTATCAAAGTGTATAATCGGTGATGAATCAGTAGTCAATTGATGAGATAGAACTTCATTAGTTATCGTGGTAGGTTGTGTTGATATAGAACTTGAAAATGTAGTGCTTTCTGAATTATTGTGTGTGATTGAAGTAGTTTGATCGGCGACCATGTTTGTATGGATACTATTCAGTACAGTAGCTAACGTATCATGAGAAACAGACAATTCGGTGCTTTGACTTGAAATATGTATGGTACTTTCTGATGTTACTTGCGGTATATGATCAGTAAAGATTGGCAACGTTTCGTTTGATATGTTTGATGAGTTCAATACTGATGTAATTGGTAAGAACATATCTGTTGTGTTTTCTAATGTCACAGGTGCATTTGTCGATATATCATCTATGTGAACTGATATAGTTTCACTTGAAAGATTCGATGAGTGTGTCACTGGAAAGAAAGTATTGGAAGTATCTTCTGAAATTACTGGTGGAATATTAGTAACAAATGAATCGTTCAAAGCATTTGTTGGTATATTGTTTGTGATGAGTGGCAAAGTATGATTCGACAGTGATGTAACTTCAGAAAGAATATTTGTTGTGTCGTCCAATGTCACCGATGGTAAATCTGTTACTAGTGAATTATTCACTGAAGAGGATACACTTTCATCGGAATGATCTATTGTATGTGTAATCGATGGGAAAAAATTTGTAGTATTTTCCAATATTACAGGAGGTAAATCAGTAACCAATGAATGATTAGCACCATGTGTTGGTGCATTATCTGTGGGAATCTGTGAAGTTTCATTTGATAAGTTTGACACTGACGTTATTGCGGGAAAAGCATGCGTTGTGTTTTCTATCATTAGAGATGATAAACTAGTCAACAATGAATCATCGTGAGTGTTTGTTGACATATTATCGATTACTGTAGGCGGTACGTTGGTCACCAAGGAGTGGTTGGTAATAACTTCTTGTGTGTCATTCAATAAACTCAATGATAATGTAATTGAAGGTGAAATATGAGTAGTATTTTCTAGCGCTACCGATAGTCCATCTGTTGGTATATTGTGTGTAAACATTGCCGCAGTTTCATTCGACGATAAATCTGATGATGAAGTGACTGAAA